>Ga0210408_10000219_pt1 | contig 81440 bp, 80 predicted proteins | sample IncBWH4MmetaG_FD_155471 | JGI IMG/M metagenome (GOLD analysis project Ga0210408, IMG submission 155471) | Forest soil microbial communities from Barre Woods Harvard Forest LTER site, Petersham, Massachusetts, United States - Inc-BW-H-4-M | ecosystem: Environmental > Terrestrial > Soil >...
GTACTGCTCGATTCCGACGGCGTTCAGTTGGTCGCAGGCAGTTTCGTAAAGATCCGCGGTGAGTTCCTCATCGGGCACGAAGTGGGCGTGGTACTTGGTTCCACCTGCAATCAATTCGCGTCCCAGCCGCGAGTCTTCATCGACCTCCAGCATGTAGACGCTGACGTGGGGCACACCGAGCGCGATCACCGACGCCAACGAATCCTGCCAGCTCTCTGCGGTCTGGTGCGGCAGTCCAGCGATCAGATCAACATTGAGATGCGTGATACCAGCCCGCCGCAGTCGCACAATGTCGTCCAGCACCGTTCCTCGCTTGTGCAATCGCCCGACCGAAGCCGCTTCCTGGTCCACGAACGATTGCACGCCCAAGCTGACGCGATTTACCCCGCACCGCAACAGCGTTTCCAGCACCGCCGGCGTCAGCGTCCCCGGCGCGCATTCCAGCGTGACTTCTGCCGCAGGCAGCAGGCGAAAATTTTGCCTTACCGCGACAAACAGCCGCTCCAGTTGCTGCGACTCTAGGACCGTGGGCGTTCCGCCGCCGAGGTAAACAGAATCAACCTCCGTTTCCAGGCGGCCGCCCATCGTCCGGGCGAGCTCTGGGGTACTATGTATGTCCGCGCAGACCCTGTCGACGTAGCGCTCAAACACCGCGCGGGAAAACACGTCGGAGGCGAAGTTGCAGTAGGTGCACTTCGTGCGACAGAAGGGAACCGAGACATACAGGCCGAGAGGCATCCTGCTTGATTATCCCACTTGGGTCGTGTCTCTTGTCTGCTTTCCTGAGACCTGGGGACGTCGCCACATCTGACTGAAATCACATGCTCCCACGCGTGGTCATCACCGGAATGGGCGTCGTCAGCCCGAATGGCATCGGTAAGGATGCCTTCGCGCAAGCCATTCTGGCCGGCAAGTCGGGCGTGAAGCGTATCTCGCGCTTTGATCCCTGCTGCCTGCCCGTGCAGATCGCCGGCGAAATTCCCGAGTTCGATGAGTTGGCCTGGGTGGACGCCCGGGAGCGCAAGCATGTGTCTCGCGTGGTGCCGTTCGCCATTGCTGCTTCCGCAGAGGCGCTGCAGGATGCCGGACTCGACCACACCGCCATGTCGCTTGAGGAGCAGCGCGAGATCGGCGTAATCCTGGGCTCGGGCGGCGGGGCACAGGAATTCTCCGAGGAGCAATATCGCCTGTGGCACTCGGGGCACGTCAAGCAGGTTAGCCTCTTCTGCATCCCCTCTGGCACCATGGGGACGATCTCGAGCGAAGTCTCCATGCGCTTCGGCTGCCGCGGGTACAGCCACGTGGTCACCGCCGGATGCACCTCCTCCAGCGACGCCTTGGGGTACGCCTACCAGCACATTCAGGCAGGTGTGCAGCCACTGTTCCTGGTGGGCGGCGTCGATGCGCCCATTACCCCCGGAATCATAAAGGGCTACTCGCTGCTGCGCGCGCTGACCGAGTCCTGGAACGATCAGCCCGAGAGGGCTTCGCGGCCTTTCTCAGCTGATCGTGACGGCTTTGTTCTAGCGGAAGGGGCCTGGATGTTCGTGCTGGAGGACTACGAACATGCGCGTGCCCGCGGCGCCCGGATATGGGCCCAGATCTCCGGATACGCGGCCACCTGCGAGGCTTTTCATCGCGTCCGCATGAGCGACTCGCCCGAAGAACCGGCCCGCGCCATTACCCTCGCGCTCGAAGAAGCGGGAGTCAGCCCGGATGACATCCACTACGTAAACCTCCACGGCACTTCAACGGAGATGAATGACCGGGTCGAGACGAAGGCCCTAAAACTGGCGCTCGGAAAGCAAGCAGCGAAGATCCCAATGTCGGGGCTGAAATCGCAGATCGGGCACGCCCAGGGCGCCTGCGGGGCGGCTGGACTCGCCGCGACGCTCATCGCGATGCACGAGTGCCGGATTCCGCCCACCATCAACCTCGAAAAGCCCGATCCGCACTGCGATCTAGACTATGTTCCAGACCTCGGCCGCCAGACCCAGATCGAATACGCTATCTGCAACTGCGTCGGGTTTGGCTCCAAGAACTCGGCGTTGGTGCTGCGCAAACTGGCCGCCTGACCGCCTGGCCTTCCCGCCGCTACAGCACTAGAATGCCTGTCTGTAGGTATGCGTTGGTTCGCCCCCACGCTCGTCCTCTGCCTGGCAATCGTCCTCCCCGCAAGAGCGCTGGACGATCCCCCTCACACCCCTGCCTACCTGGTGCGCCTGGAACGAATGCACGTCGAAGAGAATGCCTGCGTGCTGGTTCGCAGCGACGGACGTTACCACTACGAGCGCAGCGCTCACGATCAAACCGTAATCTTCGAAGGAACCATTGCCCAACCCGACCTGGAGCGCCTGCGCCAATGGGCCGGAGAGAACGAACTCGTTGCCCTCACTCAGGACAAGATCGTTGAGCCTGTCTTTGCCGGACCCAAAGACCAGCTCTTGCTGAGCGTGGACCGTCCCGAGCATTGGCAGAACTTGTCCTTTCCCGCCCCGCCCACCTGGCAGCGCTACACCCGGAGTGTGGTCCCACTGGCGCAATGGCTGAACCAGGTGAAGAAGGTGAAGTACCGCGTAAAACTGCGTGAGGAACAGGGACGCAACTACTGCACGCCGCCCCACGAGCCGGAACTGATGATCCGCTCCCACCAAACCGTGGTTCCTTTCGTTTTGCTGTCTCGCACCACGAGTTTCAAGGGAAAGGACGGAGAGGAGCAGTGCGCCGTAGTCTATCCGGATGGCCGCTACCATCGCGAAACCAAGTCTCAGCGCTCTGGCAGCACCGACGTGGCCACCGCGGTGTATGAGGGTTCGTTCGAGCCCGACCGAATGCAGGCACTTCGGGACATTCTGGGGCGGCCGGAGATCCAGAACCGCCCGGAAATGTATCCCCCCCACAGAACCCTCCAGACCGGTGGCGAGGTCACCTCCTTGACCCTGTCTGTGCACGGCAAAACGCGGACGTTGTTGTTCTGGAAATACGATCCGGTATTCGATCTGAAAGGTAAGTGGCGCGTGGCCGAAAGCGGGGTGAAGGCCCTGGAGCCGCTGCGCCAGTGGCTGCGACTGAACGTGGACGCTCCTGACGGTTCTCCCCTGGAGAACGCCCGCCTCAGCGATTGCGTTCCTCCCCGCCAACCTTGAACCGCAACCTTTTCCATCTTTGCCGCCCGCTCGGCCATCTATTACTCTTAAGCCCGTAATCTTGCACCTGCCTCTGTATGGCCAATCAGGAAGAAGAGGTCCTCGGAAAAGCCTACGACGGCCGCCTCATGCGGCGGCTGCTTACCTACCTTCGTCCTTACCGGTGGCAGGTGACAGTCGCCCTGGTGTCGATCGTGATCAAAGCGGGTCTCGATGTTCTCGGTCCCTTCTTGACCAAGACTGCTATCGACAAATACCTGGACAGTGCCGCACGCACGCATTCGCTTCTCGACCGCTGGCTCAGTGTCCAGCCGATGCGGGGCGTCGCGCAGATCGCCGCTCTCTACGCCGGATCTTTGGTACTCAGCTTCTCGTTCGAGTTCCTCCAGACCTACTACATGCAGTGGACCGGCCAGATGGTGATGTTCGATCTGCGCAGCCAGATTTTTCAGCACCTGCAGCGCATGCACATCGGCTTCTACGACAAGAATCCCGTGGGGCGGCTGGTCACCCGCGTTACCACTGACGTGGATGCCCTGAACGAAATGTTCACCGCCGGCGTCGTCTCCATCTTCGAGGACGTCTTCGTCCTGCTCGGCATCATCGCCATCATGATGCGCATGAACTGGCGGTTGGCCCTCATCACCTTTGCCGTGCTGCCCGTCATTTTCTGGGCAACTATGATTTTCCGGGTCAAAGTGCGGGACTCCTACCGCCGGATCCGGGTCGCTATCGCCCGCATTAATTCCTACCTGCAGGAGGCCATATCCGGCATGCTGGTACTGCAGATGTTTAACCGGGAAAAGCGGGCCTACCGGCAGTTTTCGGCTATCAATGCGTCGCACATGGAGGCGTTCAAGGACGCCATCATGGCCTACGCGGTGTATTACCCGGTGGTAGAAATTTTGTCGGCGGTGGCGGTCGCGGCCATCATCTGGTTTGGCGGGCGCGATGTGATTCGGGGAACGGCCACGCTCGGCGTGTTGGTCGCGTTTATGCAATACGCCCAGCGCTTCTTCCGCCCCATTCAGGATCTGAGCGACAAGTACAACATCCTGCAAGGGGCCATGGCTTCCGCCGAGCGCGTGTTCAAGCTTCTCGATACGCCCGTGGACATTCAGTCTCCGCCGGTCACGAAGAAGCCCGAAGGGCCGGGGCGCATCGAGTTTGATCGCGTCCGGTTCCACTACGGAACCCGGGGAACGACCGCAGATACCTTGGGTCACACCGGCGGCAAGGCGCGTGCATCGGGGGACGGATCGTCAGCTGAGCAGCGGGCAGAATCCAACGAACCGGACTGGGTGCTGCGCGACGTCTCCTTCACGATCGATCCGGGTGAAACCGTCGCCATCGTCGGCCACACCGGGGCCGGTAAGACCACGCTCATCTCCCTGTTGCTTCGGTTCTATGACGTTCAGCAGGGCGCCATTCGCATCGACGGTGTTGATATCCGCGAAATGGACCTGAACGACCTGCGCCGCCGCTTTGGCGTCGTCCTGCAGGATCCATTCCTCTTCAGCGGGACCGTTGGGGGAAACATCCGCCTCGGCTCCAGTTGGATCGAGGATAAAGACGTCGAGCGCGCCGCCGAGGAAGTGAACCTCGCCGATTTCATCCGAACCCTGCCCGGAGGGTTCGGCGAGGAAGTCCGCGAGCGTGGCTCAACCCTCTCCACCGGCCAGAAACAGCTGATCTCATTTGCACGGGCGCTGGCGCACAACCCCCAGATCCTGATCCTCGACGAAGCCACCTCGAGCGTGGATACCGAAACCGAATTCCGGGTGCGCGATGCCCTCAGCCGCATGGTCGAAGGCCGGACCTCGCTGGTGATCGCGCACCGCCTCTCCACCGTGCAGCGCGCCGACAAGATCATCGTCATGCACAAAGGCAAAGTTCGCGAAATGGGAACGCACCAGCAACTGCTGGCGCAACGCGGTGTGTACTACAAGCTGTACCAGTTGCAATACAAAGATCAGGAGATCCCGATCTCCCCCAGCAGCGCCCCCGAGGTCACCGCCAGCGCCGACGACTAGGACTCTTCCCGTCGCGCCGTTCTCCTGCCCCATCCGGGCTCTATCCAGTCTTGTCATCCAGAGCGCAGTGAGGCGCCGCCGAACCTGGTCGAAGTTGAGGAGTTTTGCCGGCGTCTGAGCCGGCTGCCGAAATCCCGAGCGCAGTCGAGCGAGCTTGGACCCCGTGTTCGCGTGCATTTCCTCCGGCTTCGATGATTTTTCCACCGCCCCCCGGTTTCGAAGATGTGGCTGGGTCAAGGGACTACAGAACTTTGTCTCTAAGGACGACAAAACTTCGTCTCACCCTATGCCTTTACAATGTCCACGTGCGCATCTTGATCTCCGCCGGGGAGGCTTCCGGTGAAATGTTCGGCGCCCAGCTCATTGCAGCTCTCCGGCGCCGCCGGCCCGCACTCGAGTTCTTCGGAGTCGGCGGCCAGCGCATGCGGGACGCAGGGTGCGACGCCGTCGTCGACGCCAGAGACCTCGCCGTCGTGGGCATCACCGAGATCCTCAGCCACCTCCCGAAAATTTACGGCTTGTTTCACCAGCTGATTGCCGAGGCCGACCGGCGTCGTCCCGACCTCGCCATCGTGATCGATTCCCCGGCGTTCAACTGGCGCGTTGCGCGCCAGATGAAAAAGCGGGGCATTCCCGTCGTCTACTACGTAGCCCCGCAATTCTGGGCCTGGCGCCAGGGACGCGTCCGCCTCCTGCGCAAGTACATCACCCAGGCGCTGGTGATCTTTCCCTTCGAGGAGAACTTCTACCGCGATCGCGGCGTGGACGCGACGTTCGTCGGACATCCCCTCGCCGAAGTTCCCGAGCCCGAAATTACTCGCGACGCGTATGCCGCGCAATACGAACTCGACCTCGCAAAGCCGTGGGTCACCCTCATGCCGGGGAGCCGCGTGAAGGAAGTCCGCATGAACCTGCCACCTATCCTTCAGGCCGCCAAGCAACTAGGCGCGGCCTTCGAGTTTCTCCTGCCGGTCGCCCCCACTCTCAATCGAACATTGCTGGAGGAAGAAACGCGCCGCCGGGGAATCACGCTCGTCCCCGAGGCGCTTCCGGCGCTCTGGCATTCGCGCGTGGCGATCGTGGCCAGCGGTACGGCAACGGTGGAAGCGGCCATGATGAAGACGCCATTCGTGATGGTCTACCGGGTCTCGCCCCTCACCTATGTTCTCGGCAGGCCGCGGATCAAGGTTCCGCATTTTGCCATGGTGAATCTGATCGCAGGGGAGGCGATTGTCCCGGAGTTGGTTCAGGATGCTTTCACGGCTGAGAATGTGGTTTCCAGGGTCAGGGAGATCCTCCCCGATGGACTGCCGCGTAAGACCATGTTGGACGGGTTGGCCCGGGTGAAGGCGTGCTTGCGCTCTCCAGACGCGGCCGATGCGCGCTCGGCCGCTGAGCGCGCTGCAGACGCAGTTTTGGCGCTTCTACCGCCGGGCGCGACGCTCGTCGCAACAAAATAAACGGCCTAAAACCCTTCTGGCCCTTGTCCCGCCAGCATCTTTTGCGTCAAAATCTTCATCATAGGGTTCAAGGGTCGATTTTCCAGGAGATTCGTTTTGATGCGTGCTCACCGTCGGCGTTACCGTCCGGCCACGAGGCTCAGCCTCGCTTTTCTGCTGTTCGTCGTATCGCTGCCGGCCTGGTCGGTGGAGAAATCCCGCCTACGCGTCGACGACTACCAGATCGACGCCGACCTGAACCCGCACAGCCATAAGATCAGCGCCCGCGCCGTGGTGAAGTTCACTGCCCTCGACGACCTCAGCGTCGCGACCTTCGAGCTGAATAACGCCCTGCGCCTCACCAAGGTCACCGACGCCGCCAACAAGCCGCTGTCGGCCGAGCGCGTTACCCAGGACTCGACCGTCCGTATCCCCCTCACCGCCGGCCTGGCGAAAGACGCCTCGAGCACCATGACCTTCGAGTATGAAGGCATCCTCGACTCCGCCGACGAAAGTCCAGTTCAGGGCCTGAAGCTGGCCTCGATCGGTGACGACACCTCCTACCTGCTCTATGCCAGCCGCTGGTTTCCCGTGAACGCCTACGGGATCAACCGCTTCACCTCGACCATCAACATCACGGTCCCCGCCCACATGGTCGCTATTGGTAGCGGTAAGATGACGGTTGCCGATAGTGCTCCGTCCAAGAAGGTCTCCGGTGCTCTGGCAGGAAAGACCTACACCTTCGTCAGCGACCGCCCCAGTTTCCCGGGCACGATGATCGCGGGAGTTTTCCAGGAAACCAAAAGCGACGACGCTGGCGTCGATCTGCATGTCTTCTTTAAGCCGCTCCACCAGAAGCTCGCGCCGGAATACACGTCGACGGCGCTCAAGGAGTTCACCTACTACATCACCACCTTCGGACCGCTCCCGTCGCCGACGTTGCGCGTGGTCGAATTGCCCGACGACACCATTCCCACCGTATGGGCGCCCGAACTGGTCGGTGTGGCCAGCCGGGCCATTACCGAGAAGGTCAACTACCGGCTTCTCGCCAACACAATTGCCCATGAGTGGTGGGGCGCCTCGGTTAGCCCTGCGACCAAGGACGACTGGTGGCTCACCGACGGTTTCTCGCGTTACTCCGAAGCCATGTACATCGAACAGGCTGCTGGCAGCATGGGCATGGAAGAGGCCGTGAAAGACATGTCGGTCGGAGCGCTGGCCTACGACACGGTGCCCCTGTCGAGCGCCAGCAAGCTCGATGTTTTTTCGCCTGAGTTCCAGACCCTCGTCACCGACAAAGGCGCAATGATCTTGCACATGCTGCGCTGGGTGGTGGGCGACGCGAATTACTACAAGATCATGCGGACCTTCGCTACCAAGTACGCCGGCAAGTCCGCCACCATTGAAGACTTTCGCTCGGTCTCCGAACAAGCCTACGGCCAGCAGTTGGTCTGGTTCTTCACCCAATGGATGGATTCCACCGGCGCGCCTGAATTCAAAACCAAGTACACCGTCTACCGCCTCGGCAACAACAAAGGTTTTCGCGTGGTCGGAGAAATCGCCCAGGACCTCGACCTGTTCCGCATGCCCGTCGATCTGAAGATCGACACCGACGGCAAGACCGAAGCCAAACGCATTGAAGTGGTGGGCACGAATTCTCCCTTCAGCATCGAAACCTTCGGCAAGCCGCGGCGCATCGTAGTTGATCCCGATAACCGCGTGCTCAAGAACTCCAGCGAAGTGCGCATGCGCGCGTCGATTACCCGTGGCCAGGCCCTGATCCAGCAGAACGACCTCGCGGGCGCGCTGGGCGAGTTCAACAAGGCGCTCGACGCCAACAAGAACAGCTCGCTCGCCCACTACCGCGTCGCCGAAGTGTTCTTCCTGCAACGCAACTATCAAGCCGCTGCGAACGCCTACCGCGAATGTCTGAACGGAGACGGCGACCCGCGCTGGACCGAGGTCTGGAGCCACATCCAGCTCGGAAAGATCTTCGATGTCACCGGACAGCGGGAACGAGCCGTGAACGAATACCGCCAGGCCCTGCAAACCAACGACAACACGCAAGGCGCCGAAGACGAAGCGCGGAGATACATCCAGAAACCATACGAGCGCGAGAAGAACGGCACGCCGGGACTTTGAGAGCAGGTCTCAGGTGTTGCGTTTCAGGCGACAGGTTCTAGGTGTTAGGTCTCAGATCTTCATGCCTTGGGGAGTGAAGACCCACACCTAATCTGATCTGTCATCCTGAGCGAAGTGAGGCGTTAGCCGAAGGTAGTCGAAGGACCCCGGTCTGTGTGCGGCACCTCCGGCGACGGCGACTTTTCTGGCATGGACCGATATACCGCGAGCGCCCGTTGTCCCCTGACCTGTAGTCCTGACAGCGAAGGACCTCTGTGGTTTGCTTGTAGCGTCGATCGTCTCGATTATCGGTCGGCGTTTCTTCCGAACCCCAGCCCGCTCAAACCGTCCACGAGGGAAGCTTCCACTCCTTTGCTCGCCACCAGCACCTGAAACATCTCCCCCATCCCGGCGGGCGTGACTAGGTGCTTCAATTGCAGCGCAACTTTGGCTCGCTCCTGTGGCAGTCGGCACTCCTCAAACGCATCCGCGAACTGGCTCCGCTCGCCAATCCCCATTAGAAATTGCGATTGCGTCAGCAGTCGGTGCGCCTGCATTCCGCCTCGCTCGGCCGCCGCCGCGAGTGCGCTGAAGTTCACGTGCTCCGTGATGTCCTGCTCACCCGGCGCTCCGTAGGGATTGGGGCTCGCGGCGTGCTCGCGGTAGGTCATCACCGTATCCAGATGCCGACCCGCAAGCTGCTCCTCCCGCGTGTACCCGTAATCGATGGCGATCAGAAATCCACGCCCAATCGACGCCGCGATCTGGGACATGTGCCGAACCGCCGCCAGGCCGACTTCCGTTCGCCCAGCGCTCTCCGGATGAACCCCGTGGCGATCGAGGAAGGCAAGTTCTTCCGCCGAAGCGAGCGCCCAGGTCTCGATGAATCGGCCCTCGTGAACCCCGACCCGCAAGGCTCCCTGGCCGGAGATCACCTCCACCGGCAGCGCGTCGAAGAATTCATTGGCAAAGATTATGGTCGGGAGCCCGGCGCCCTCACCCTGCGCTTGCGATCCGGCATCCAGCACTACGGCGTTGCCGCTCGCGATGTGTCTCCCCAGAGTCCCGCCGAGACGTTGGCGCAGCGCAGGCGAACTCTCCACCAGCGTGTAGCGCAGGGCGCGAAAGAAGTCTGGAAACTTCTTCTCCGACCAGTCCAGAACATCTTGCGCGAACAGCCCCCGCCCCGGACCAAGCTCCCTCAGTTCAAGCGCCATCGGCGAATCAAGCGCGCGCCACATTTCCTCGAACTGCCGCGCCAGCAATCGCCCGAAAACCGCGTGCACATCGCTCGATGTGTAAAAATCCCCCGCCTTCCCGAACTTTTCCGTGGGCTTCGAGTAGTACCCGAACTCGGGATCGTACAAACACATCTCCATATAACGGGAAAATGGAATCGGCCCGCGCTCGCGAATTTCCCGTTCGATCTTCTCCCGCAGGCTCACAGCCCTCTCTCGCGGCGGTCGGTCCGGTCCTGCGGCGTGCGGATGAACATCTCGACAAAGTAATCGTGCAGCGCGTCGTAAAGCTGCCGCTGGAACTGCCACTCGAACTGCGGATGGTCAAGGTCGCGGGCGTGCAGATCGTAGGTGTAGGTGTGAACGGGCACCGTGCAGTGATTGAGCTGAATGATAACCTCGACACCTTCTGCCTTTGCACGTGCGTTAAAAGTCATCAGCGGATGTTCGTAGAGGCGCAGCTGCGCAAGGACCCGCTCCAGCCGGGGATTGGTCGTCTCGGGCATGGTGATGATTGTAGCGGCGACTTATCGGACCCGTGAGTGTGGTGGTGGGGGTCGATCCGACGCTTTAGATCGCCGCGATTTCGTTGTTCGAACTAGCGTCCACCTTGCGCTCGATTCGATTCAGCTGCTTGCTAAGGGAAGCAAATATGAATACAGCCGCGAACAGCCAGAGAGTGTTCCGGACTAGGGTGAAATTCCCTCGATCCTCAAAATACAGAGTTAGGACAAGGACTGCCACAAGCACCCAGCGCAAGCGCATCAGCATGAGTTTCACACTGCTCCTCCCTCGAATTTCCCCAACATAATAAGCCCTCCTCGGACATTTGGCGTTGAGTGGTCCGAAATGTGCAATCTTCGCGCTAGCAAATTGGCTTGGATCTGTCGGTTTCCCAACCCCTCTGCCCGTGCTTTACACTGGAACGTTTGAACCCCAACCTGCAAGCCTGGACGGACCGCCTGCGCTCCGGCGATCCGCGCGCCCTGGCGCGCGCCATCAGCGCGGTCGAGAATCGCGCGCCGGAATCGTCCCCTCTGCTGAAAGCCTTGTTCCCCCATAGCGGCCAAGCGCGCATCTTCGGCCTCACCGGCGCGCCCGGAGCCGGCAAAAGCACCCTGGTCGACCAACTCGCCCACCACTACCGTCGTGCCGGGCAGACCCTCGGCATCATCGCTGTCGACCCCACCAGCCCGTACACCGGCGGCGCGATCCTCGGTGACCGTATCCGGATGCAGGAGCATCATGCCGACACCGGCATCTACATCCGCAGCATGGCGACCCGCGGCTCGCTCGGCGGCTTGGCGCGTACCACCGCCGACGTGGCCACCGTGCTCGATGCCTCCGGACGCAACCTGATCCTGATCGAGACCGTGGGCGTCGGCCAGGACGAGGTCGACATCGTCCGCGTGGCCGATGTGACCGTCGTCATCCTCGTGCCCGGCATGGGCGACGACGTGCAGACCATCAAGGCCGGCATCATGGAGATCGCCGACATCTTCGTCATCAACAAAAGCGACCGCGAAGGCGCCGAGAGCGTCGAGCGCGAGATCCGCGTCGTGCAATCGCTGGCTACGCGTACCGACGGCTGGACTCCGCCGATCGTCAAAACGGTTGCGACCACAGGAGTCGGAGTCGCGGATCTCGTAGCCGTCATCGCGTGCTACGAAGCCTATCTGCAGAAACAGAATCTCGTCCTGAAGCGCAGTGTGCAGAACTGGCAAAGCCGGCTCATCGAAATGCTGCGCGATGCCATGCTCGAACAAGCCCGCGCCGCGCTGGGCGATGGGCAAGTCGAACGCTACGCCGAAGAAGTCGCCGAGCACAAGCGCGATCCCTATACGCTGGTCGAAGAAATTGTCGGGAAGGCAGGCAAGTGATGTTTACCATCGATCATCTCGGCATTGCCGTAAAGTCGCTGGCCGCGGCCAAGGGAATCTATGAAACACTGGGCCTGAGGGTCTCGCCCGAAGAAACCGTCGAGCAGGAAAAAGTTCGCGTGGTAATGGTGCCCGTCGGCGAGAGCCGCCTGGAACTGCTCGAACCGACATCAGAAGACTCAACCATCGCGAAATTCATCGCCAAGCGCGGCGAAGGCCTGCACCACGTCTGCATGCGCGTTCCCGACCTGGCGGCGGCAGTCGCGACATTAAAGAAAGACGGCGTGCGCCTGGTATCAGAAGAAATCAGAGTGGGTGCCGGCGGACACCGCTACGTCTTCGTCCACCCTTCGAGTGCCGGTGGCGTCCTGCTTGAGCTGGCGGAAGGGCACTAGAACAGACGATTCGTACAGGGCGCGCCTTCAGAGCGCGCCGAAAAAGCCCGCTATGAACAGGCCTTTACGCGCTGCGGGCCGCAATGGCGAGCTAAAGACCATGGTTCTTCTCGGTGTTGACACCTCCGGAAAAAACGGCAGCATCGCCCTGGCGCGCGTGCCCGACCCCACGCCGGGTAGCGCCTCCCGCGTCAGCCTGGAAATTCTCGAAGTCATCCCCCTCGCCGGCGGAACTTTCTCCGCCCAACTCATCCCACAGATCGCCGCCCTGCTCTTGAAACACGGATTCCGCAAGCAAGACATCGGCGCCTTCGCCGTAGCCTCCGGACCCGGATCGTTCACCGGCTTGCGTGTCGGCCTGGCCGCCATCAAGGCGCTCGCCGAAATCCTGCGCAAGCCGATTGCCGCCGTGTCGCTCCTCGAGGCCGTCGCACGCAGCACAAAATCCAGCGGCCGTGTGCTGGCCACGCTCGATGCCGGCCGCGGAGAAATCTATGTCGGAGACTATGAGATCGCCAGCACAGCTTGCATGCACTGCGAACGCCTCGTCACTCGCGACGATTTTCTCGCCGAGGCCGGCGCAAGCCTCGTGGTCACGCCCGATGCCGCACTCGCTCAGTTAGCTCGCGCAGCTGGCCTGAAAGTAGAAGAGGTTGCGCCGCCGGGCAGCGACGCCATAGCGCGCCTCGGTTGGGAAAAAATTCAAGCCGGCCAGACCTTCGCTCCCGACGAACTCGAAGCCAACTACATTCGCCGTTCCGACGCCGAAATCTTCGCCAAGACCAATCCCTGACCCCGAGGACAGCGAGGCACCATGACCGGACCCATTAGAATCCCCGGCTTCCGCGGCGAGTTCCTTTGGGAACTCGGCATCGTCACCCGGCAAAGCCTCGGCCTCGCCGACGCCTTTCCCGCCGAAAAATACGACTGGCGACCCGACCCGAAAGCCCGCTCCGCAAGCGAGGTGTTTGTCCACGTCGCAGCCGGCAACTTCATGCTGCTCGACATCGTCGGCGCGCGCGCACCGGAAGATCTATTTGGTGCGGTTTCCCTGGAAGGGCCCGACCGTTTCAAAGGACTGATCCAGCGGAACGACGAACTCATCGCTCAAGTGCGCGAGAAAAGCGCGGTCACCGACTTGTTGCGTCGCTCCCTCTCTGCCGTCAGCGACGCCATCACGCGCACCCCCGACGACGAACTCGGTCGCAGCCTCTTCTTCTTCCGCGAGCAGACCACGGTACGCCGCGTTTACCTGCGCCTGCTGGTCCACAACTACGAGCACATGGGCCAGTTGATCGCGTACCTGCGCGCCAATGGAATCGCAACCCCGTGGCAGGATTGGCGCCCCGATCGAAGAGGACAAGACCGCCACGCCACTGACCCGACACCCGATACCTGACACCTAAGACCCAAGACCCAGGACCCAAGACCCAGGACCCAAGACCCCGGGACCGAAGACCCGACCTATGCATGTCCGCCCCGCCACCCCCGCCGACGTACCCGTGATGATGCGCCTCGCGCAGCACTCCGCGACCGCCGCCCAGTGGTCGCACGAGCAATACCATCGGGTATTCAAGTCTGAAACTCCCCGGCGGCTGGCGCTGGTCATCGAAGAACCTGCCGGCGTGCAAGGCTTTCTAATCGCCAAACAAATAGCCGCCGAATGGGAGCTCGAAAACATCGCCATCGCCGGTCCTGCCCGCCGCCGCGGCCTCGGTACGCGCCTCCTCGGAGAATTCCTCGGTCAGGTTCGCGCTCAGGGCGCATCCACCGTCTTTCTCGAAGTGCGTGAGTCCAACCGCGCCGCGCGCGTTCTCTACGAAAAGTGGGCCTTCGAAGAAACCGGCCGCCGCGTTCGCTACTACCACGCCCCTGACGAAGACGCCATCGTGTACAGCCTCGCCTTCGTGTGATTTGCATCACTGCCGGTGCAACTGCGAGTCACACCGCTGTGTGACCTCAAAAGCACCTTAGGCTGAAAATAGAATTGAAGCCCCTCCGGTCGTGTGGTAATTTCTAGCTGCACAACCCGGTTAGGAGGTCTTCTGGATGACTCCGAAGGACCATCTCCTGGCCAGCCACGATGAATTCCGCAGGCTGGCCACAGAACATACGCAGTACGCCCAACGTCTCGATTCACTTACACAAAAACGCTACCTCACCGAAGACGAAAAGCTGGAAGAGGTTCGTCTGAAGAAGCTGAAACTGCGTCTCAAGGACCAGATGGAGTCCATCGAGCGCGATTTCCGCCAGCAGGTTCAGCACCAGGTCGCTTAATTCCCGCCCAACGGGGCACGGCTCAGCCGCGAAGGGTGTAATGTCTGCAGATCACGGCGCACGTAAGCGCCGTTTTTTATTGCACTTAAGTTAAAAGCCCCGCCTGCACTATAATTCTCACGTCCTCCCATGGTTCCTGACGGCTACTATTACGCGACGCCCCTCGTGTTGGCCGCCCTCCTGCTCGGCTGGCTCACCAGCCCGCTGTGGGCGTTGCCTGCTATCCTGCTGGCCGCGTTTTGCCTGTGGTTTTTTCGCGACCCCGAACGCGTGGTGCCCGACGCCGTCGGTGCCATTGTCTCCCCCGGAGACGGCAAGGTCACCGACATTTCGCCCATTCTGGTGAATGGGCGCGGGCAGACCCGCATCAGTATTTTCCTGAATGTCTTCAACGTGCACGTCAATCGTTCGCCCATCGCCGGCATCATCCGCGACGTGCGTTATCAAAAAGGAAAGTTCGTCAACGCCATGAGCGCGACCTCGGCAGAGGAGAACGAACAGAACATTATCACCGTCGAAGGCGAAGGCCAGACCGTTGTCTTCAAACAGATCGCCGGCCTGATCGCGCGCCGCATCGTCTTCACCAAAAAAGTTGGCGACACGGTGGCACGTGGTGAGCGCGTGGGCCTCATCAAATTCGGATCGCGCGTAGACGTCGTCATGGACCCGCACGTCCAGGTGGCCGTGAAAGTCGGAGATCACGTGAAAGGCGCTGCAAGTGTGCTGGCCTACGCGCAAGCGCGACCGGAACTCGCGTCCGCCGGCTCTCGGAGCGGCAGCGAGGGAGCGCGCTGATGGACGACCTGGGCGAGAATATGGTCCCCGTATTTCCCAAGCGCCGCAAGGAAGACCGTCCTCCGCGTCGCCAGCGCAAAGGCATGTACATCCTGCCGTCGCTGTTCACCACGGCGAATCTCGCGGCCGGCTACTATGCGATCCTCCAGGTGATGCATGGAACCGTGGGCGAAGCCTGGCACTTTGATTTCGCCGCCGAGGCGATCGGTTTTGCGGTGTTGTTCGATGGCCTCGATGGTCGCATCGCGCGCCTGACCAAGACCAGCAGTGATTTTGGCCGGGAGTTGGACTCGCTCGCCGACGTCATCACTTTTGGCGTTGCCCCAGCCTTGCTGGCCTACATGTGGGGTTTCCACCTGCTGTCGCCGTCTTTGTTTTCGAATCATGACGTTCGCACCAAAGTGATGCAGTTCGGGGCGATCGCCAGCTTTCTCTTTCTGGTGGCGGGCGCGAGCCGGCTGGCGCGCTTCAACATCCAAGCCAACCCGCAGCCCTCGAACCCCGGCAAGCCCGACAAGAAATACTTTGTGGGGATGCCAATTCCAGCGGGCGCGGGCGTCATCGCTGCAGTCGTCCATTTCAACCCGGACCAGCTGCCTGCGGCCTGGATGGTGATCACCTGGCTGCTGCTGGTGCTGGCGGTGGGCTACCTGATGGTCAGCACTTGGCGCTTTTACAGTTTCAAGGACATTCACTTCGACACGCGCCAGCCGTTTCGCATCATCATCCTGCTGGCGGCGATCTTTGTGTCAATCTGGTTCTACTCTCGCTGGGTCCTTTTCGGCATCGCCCTCATCTACATGTTTTCGGGTGTGTGGTGGCGCTTGCAATGGATCGTCCGCCGCCGGCCCAGTCCTCCGGCCCCAACCGCGTACCAGGAGGCTTCCCCGCACTCATGAGCGCTCCCATCAAACCGGCGACTGCTTCAGCAGTGGACAGCGCCCGCGGCAACGTTTATCGCGTCGCCATCGTGGGCGCCAGCTCGCTCAAGGGCAAGGAAGTCGCCGAGGTGCTGAACGACCGCAATTTCCCCGCGGTCGACGTGAAGCTCTTGGATGACGACGAGTCCCTTGGCCAGCTGGAAACGATGGGCGATGAGATCACCTTCATCCAGAGCGTGCGCAGCGAACAGTTCGACCATCTGGATTTCACGTTCTTCACTTCCGACCAGAACTGCACCCGCAAGAACTGGAAGACGGCGCGCGATGCCGGCAGCGCCATCGTTGACCTGTCCTATGCTCTCGAAGAGGATCCCACGTCCACCGTACGCGCCCCTTGGATTGAGCGCCAGCTGGGCCAGACGCCCGCGCTCGAATTGCAGCCCGGCCCCTGCGTGGTCGCTCATCCCGCTGCGGTTGCCCTCGCGCTGCTGATCCTGCGCGCCCAGAAAGCTGCCAAAGTTCGCATTGCGACGGCCACTGTACTGGAGCCCGCCTCCGAGCATGGGCAGAAGGGCATGGACGAATTGCACGAGCAGACCGTGAACCTCCTCTCCTTCCAGGAACTGCCCAAGAACGTCTTCGATACCCAGATCGCGTTCAACCTCGCGGCCACCTACGGCCCCAACTCCGCGCCCACCCTGCAGAGCATCCAGCAGCGGATCCTGAAGCACTACCGGCGAATCGCGGGGAAAGACACCTTGCAGCCTGCCCTGCAACTCATCCAGGCGCCAATCTTCCACGGTCACGCCTTCTCGATGTACCTCGAAATGGAGCAGCCCGTGGCGATCGGCGACTTCTCGCAGGCGCTGGCTGGAGAGCATGTCGTGGTCGGGCGCCCGAACGAAGATGCCCCCAGCAACGTCAATGCGGCCGGACAGGGCGACATCCTGGTTTCGCTGGCTCGCGACGAGAACCACACGAACGGAGTCTGGCTGTGGGCCGCTGCCGACAACCTGCGAATTGCCGCCGTCACCGCCGTCGAGTGCGCGGAGACCATGACTCCCACCCGTCCGCGAGGGAAAATCCAGTGAATCGCGGGAGATTCTGCCCATCGAGTCACTGCCGGGGACCACGGGCATGACGCCGTCGGTTAGGCTTCACCGCGGCGGCCACTTGCTCTTCCTTGTTTTGCCCCTAGTCCTGGCGACCACCGCCTGCGGCTACCACACTGCCGGACACACCGTCCGCCTTCCCGAGAGCGTAAAGACTCTGGCCATCCTCGGCTTCGTGAACCAGTCTCAGACCTATCGCATCGAGCAGACGCTCACCGCCGCTGTCGTCCGCGAATTCACCACTCGCACTCACTACCAGATCCTGCACGAAGCCACGGATTCCGCCGACGCCACCTTGCACGGCACCGTCCTCACCACCACCGCTTCTCCGCTAACTTACGATTCCCGCACGGGACGCGCCGAGAGCGTAATGGTCGTCGTCAGCATGAAAGTCTCACTGGTCGACCGCGAGGGCAAGATACTATTTCAGAATCCGTCCTACGTATTCCGCGAGCAGTACCAGGTCTCGCAGGAACTCTCCAGCTTCTTCGAAGAAGATTCGCCCGCCCTGGGCCGCCTGTCGCGCGATTTTGCCCATACCCTGGTCAGTAACGTCCTGGAGGACTTCTGATGAAGGCCTTCGCGCAGGCCGACCGCTTTGTCTCCGAAGTCGAGGGCAAGAAGCTTCGTCCCGCTTACGTCTTCGTGGGCGACGAAGTCTTCTTCCGCAAGCGCTTTCGCGAAGCCATTCTCGCGCACCTGGTTCCCGCCGACGTGCGCGACTTCAGCCTGTTTGACTACGATCTCGCCGACACCGACCTCACCGAAATTCTCGATCGCGCCCGCACCCCGTCGCTCATGGCGCCCTTCCAGGTGTTCTTTGTGCGGGGTGTGAAGACGCTGTTCGGACGCGGCTCGAACGAAGAAAAGCTGGCCGCCATCGAGCAATACTGCAAGGACCCCAATCCCGCTGCGCTCCTGGTGTTTGTCGCGGACCACATCAGCATTCCTGCCGACGTCCGCCGCATGGACATGACCGACAAGGAGCGCTACGAGCGCATCCGCGAAACTCTGGGACAGTTCTGCGGCATCGTGGAACTGGCGCGCGTCGAAGAGAGTGAAGCGGTTCGCTGGATCGCTGAGTACTGCGGCAGCCGCGACGTTAACATGGAAACCGATGGCGCGCGCGAACTTGTCGACGCCCTCGGCGGCGACATGATGATGATCTCCAACGAACTGGAAAAACTCATCCTCTACGTTGGCCAGAAAAAGCGGATCACGCTGGGCGATGTCGAGACCATGGTCCTCGCCGCCAAGCAGCGCACCCTCTACGAACTCACTGACGCCATTTCTGCCAAAGATCGCGTGCGCGCCCTCGAAGTCCTCGATGCCATCCTCTCCAGCGGCGATGGCGACGAGGCCGCCATCGGCCATCTCTACATGCTGGCCAAGACCTTCCGCCAGATGCTCGTGATTCTCGAGCGCAACGTGCGCGATCAACGCGCCCTGTGGGCCGCGTTATGGCAGGGCTTCCGCGTTCCCCCCTTCGCCGCCGAAGACATCATTCGCCAGGCGCGCCGCTACAAATCGAAAAGGGAACTCACCAGCGGCATTCGCCTGATTGCAAAAGCCGACTTGGCCCTGCGCTCCAATCCCCCCACCAAGCGCTTGGTGCTGGAAAAGTTGGTTCTGGACCTGACCACCGAGCCCCGACCGGAGTCGCCGTGGATGCAAGACGAGTTGCCGGTTTAATCGTCGCACCAGTCCTTCGGTCGTTCGTCGTCGGCAACCGACCATAACCCAGTCCCGCAGGGACGGCACCTCGCGATGCGGGCGTAAGCCCGAGAGCCGGTTTACGCCCGTCCTCCACCTATGAGAGCCTTATACCTGCCGAGCCAACCCGTGCTTGATCCCGCTCCCTACCTCGCACGCATCCATTTCACCGGTCCCATTGACCTGACGCCCGACACGCTCCGCCGCCTCCACCTCGCCCACCTGCGTGCCGTCCCCTTCGAGAACCTTGATATCTCTCTCGCCCGCGAGATCATTTGCGATGAACAACGGTTCCTCCACAAAATCGTCGGCTCGCACCGCGGCGGCTTCTGCTACGAACTCAACGGCGCCTTTGCCGCCCTTCTGCGCACTCTAGGATTCAACGTGACCCTGCTCTCCGCCCGCGTCTCTCGCCCCGACGGCAGCGCCTCGCCTGAGTTCGACCACCTCGCCCTTCAGGTCGATCTCGACGAGCCCCGGCTGGCCGATGTGGGCTTCGGCGATTCTTTTCTCGAACCCCTGCGTCTAAAGGACGGGATCGAGCAGGAACAACATGGCCACCGATTCCGTATTGCAGAAGTAGGAAGCGTGATGATCGTGCAGCGCCAGGATCCCGCAGGATTGTGGAAGTCGCAGTACCGGTTCCGGCTGGTGCCGAGGCAACTCTCCGACTTCGCGCCCCGCTGCCACTTCCACCAGACATCACCCGAGTCGCACTTCACCCAGCAGAGAATCTGCACCCTGCCCACCCCCGACGGTCGCATCACCCTCTCCGATTTGAAATTCATCCGCACCCGCAACGGCATGCGCGAGGAACGTCTCCTGAAGAATGAACAAGAGTGGCAGGCGGTCCTAGAAAAGGACTTTGGAGTGAAATTGTGACCGTTGCCGCGCGGATCCGCGGCCGCGCCGTGAGAGTCGTAATCTTCACGCTGGCGTATATTCCCTTCGCCCTGACGCAATCCTCTTCCCGCAAGTTCGACGAACAACTTCACGCCTACGTGCGCAACGGCGACTTCAGTGGCTCCATCCTCGTCGCCAGGGACGGCCACATCCTCCTCCAGAAATCCTACGGAATGGCCAACCACGAGTGGAATATTCCCAACAGCGAGAGAACGAAGTTCCACATCGCTTCGGTCACCAAGACCTTTACCGCGGCCGCAATCCTGATACTTCAGCAGCAAGGTAAGCTGAAGTTGAGCGATCCTCTCAGCAAATATGTCCCCGACTATCTCAACGGCGATCGCATCACCATCGAGCACATGCTCACCCACAGCTCCGGCCTGCCCGACTACTACTCCCTGCCCGAGTATGGGTCGAAAAAATACCTGCGCGTCACGTTGCCCGACTTGATTGCCTGGGTGAAGACCAAGCCTCTCGATTTCCTTCCCGGCAGCAAGAACAGTTACAGCAACACCGGCTACGGCTTCCTCGCTTACATCATCGAGTCGGTCTCCGGAAAGCCTTACGACCAGTTCCTCGCCGACGAAATCCTGAAGCCTACCGGACTCAATGACACCGGCCCCTTTCGCGACGACACGCTGATCGCAGACCGCGCCACCGGATACCAGCCCGCGCCCGGGAACCCGGGCCTGCGCAACGCGCCGTTCTACGACAAAACGATCCTCACCGGGGCGGGCTCGCTCTACTCCACTACCGACAACCTCTATCGCTGGTGCCGCACTATCGAAGACCGCCGCTTCTTCGACATCGGGAAGCTTGACTATCCCTATGGCTGGGGTGCTCGCGAGACCAAAAGCCACCACAAATACATCGAGCAAGACGGCCGCGATCCCGGCTTCGCCTCCCACGTCTCGCTTTTCCTGGATGACGACTTGGTGGTGGTCGTGCTCGGCAATTTGGAGGACGCCGCCGTGAACAACCTCGCCGACGACTTAGCCGGCCTCGCCTTGGGGGAAAATCCGCAGCAGCCGTTCCCGCGCCCGAGAGCCACTGCTCCCGTCGAACACGCCGAAGACTACGTGGGCCGCTACGAAGTGAGTCCCACCTTCCTGCTCGACGTTCGCGCCGACGGCCCCGTCCTCTATCTCCGCGGCACCGGCGGCGACTATCTCCCGCTCGAGCACATCGGCAAAGAATCTTTCTTCTACCGCCAGCTCTACGTAAAGGTCGCTTTCAAGCGTGACCAGTTCGGAAAGATCGAAGCTCTGCTGTGGAATGGCGACTATCCCTGCAAGAAAGTAAGCGATCGTCCGCAACCCTGACAGGACCTGCGAAGTGCGAATGATCCTCGAAATCTTCGAGTTTCTGCTGGGGGCATTCCTGGTAGTTGAACTATGCTGCAGGTGCTTTGCGGAACTCTGGCGGGGGCTACAAGAGATCTTCCGCGAGTCCGCTCGTGCCAAATGCCGTCCGGCTGAATGCTGAGTGCCGAGTGCTGAACGCTTGAGGACCATCGAGACTTTCGCTGTAAGAGAAACGGCAGGCCCAAGAGCCTGCCGTTGCGATCTGAAAGCTGAGAGCTAAAGCTAAGAGCCAACCCCTTACTTCGCCCCCACCGCCCGCACCCTCACCGACAGCCGGGACTTATACCGTGCCGCGGTGTTCTTGTGCAGCACGCCCTTCTGAATGCCCTTGTCGAGCGCCGACACGGTCTCGCGATACTTCGCCTCCGCAGCGGCCTTGTCGCCCTGCGCGATGACTTCCCGCAGTTCGCGCAACGCCGTGCGCAAGTGCGATGTGTTGGCGCGGTTGGTGGCCGTGCGCTTTTCGGTCTGACGGGCGCGTTTCAGCGCCGATAAGTGATTTGCCATCTTGTCTGATTACCTTCGTTTCTATGAGAGAGATGTTCCGGTGGGTCCCGAATACGTTATTGTACGAGAGCAACTCCTGACCGGTCAAACGGATATGGACAAGGTCCTCGATCGCCTCAAGGTCCTGCTCGACTCATCCACGCCCATCGTGGTCATGGAGACCGTCGAAGAAACGCGCGCCGTTCGCATGGTCCGCATCGCCTGCGCCGCGCTGAATCTAGCCGCCTTCGAGTGGACCATCGCCAGCGGCCTGGCACGCTCCGGGTCTAATCCCGCTGCGCCAGCCCTTGAGCCGGGTGCCTTTGCTCCCGGCGGCTACCGCAGCGGCGAGGTCAACGAGTTCGTCGAGAACGCTAAGGCTCTCTACGACAGCCGCGACCCCGCGAAAATGCTGGCCAACCTCGAAGGCATCTCCATCGACGCTGCCTTCATCCTCAAAGACATGCAGCGCCATATGGAGGACCCCGTCGTCGTCCGCCGCCTCCGCGATGTCGGCCAGAAGTTCGCCACCAACCGCCGCACCGTAATCCTGACCGCCCCGAAAATCTCCATTCCGCCGGAACTCGCGAGCCTGGTGGAATACCTCGAACTCCCCTTGCCCGACCGCCAGCGCCTGCGCCAGATCGTTGACGAGGTGGTAGTGCGGGTCGCAAAGACCCACACCCTGCAACGCCGCATCGAACCGGCCGGTCTAGACGCCATCGCCGAGAACCTCCGCGGGCTCACGGAAGAGGAATCCGAGCGCACCATCTCCCAAGCCCTGGTAACGCGCTACGCGCTCTGTCTCGAAACCGTCACCGACGTCCTCGACGCCAAGAAGAGTCTGCTTAAGCGTTCCGAGATGCTCGATTTCGTCGAGGCCTCCGACACTCTGGACAGCGTAGGTGGCCTCGACAACCTCAAGCGCTTCCTCGCCCAGCGTCGCGGATCCTGGGAGGAAGCCGCTCGCGACTTCGGCCTCGATCCTCCCCGCGGCGTGATCATCCTTGGCACCCAGGGTTGCGGAAAGAGCATGTGCGCTCGCGCCATCGCGGGCGAATGGAAACTCCCGCTGGTAAAGTTCGACACCGCCGCCATCTACGACAAGTACATTGGCGAAACCGAAAAGCGCATCCAAAGAGTCTTTCAAGTGGCCGAGGGCCTCGCCCCGTGCGTGCTCTGGATCGACGAACTCGAGAAGGTTTTTGCTGGCAGCGGCCCTGATTCCGCCTCGGTTGACGCGGGCGTTTCCTCGCGCCTGCTGGCCTCGTTCCTCTCCTGGATGCAGGACCGCAAAGCCCCCGTCTTCGTTGCCGCCACCTGCAACAACGTAAACGCGCTCCCGCCCGAGCTCATCCGCAAAGGCCGCTTCGACGAACTCTTCTTCGTAGACTTACCCAGCCAACCCGAACGCAAGCAGATTTTCTCCATCCAGCTGAGCAAGCGAAAACGCAGTCCCGCCGACTTCAACCTCGATCAGGTGGCCTCCGCGGCGAGCGGCTTCTCCGGTGCCGAGATCGAGTCCGTTGTCCAGACCGCCCTCTACGCTGCGTACTCCCAAAAACTGCGACTGGTCACCGAGCACTTGCTGGAGGCTATCCGAGGCACGGTCCCCCTATCCACCACGCGCGCCGAAGAAATCGAAGCCCTGCGCGACTGGGCACAGAAACGCGCCGTCCCCGCCTCCTCCCGCCAAGCCATGTCATCCCGCGCGGAGTGAGGCACAGCCGAACGCGGTCGAGAGCTTGCCCTGAGCGAAATCGAAGGGGACCCCTACGATCCCGTGCAGCACCACCGGCCCTGATAACCCCCTACCTAAACCCGTTGCCTTAAGCAGTTTCCTGTACCCCCACCCCTCCCGCACCCACCCGTTCTTGCCCGACCGTGTAATTTCCTTTCCCCGCCGCTCGGCTATAATAAGCAAAGGTTTTTCCCCCTTCCGGCGTAAATCCATGGACAAAGGCACGGGGCTCTTGATTTCGGACACACCTGTTCCCCCCAAAGCCGATCCTCGCCTGAAACTGCTCCACGAACTCGAACCCCGCTATCGCGTTTTCATCAGCAATCTTAGCGACACGCTGTCGCGCCAACCCTCTCCGCCGATCCCGACCACTTCGCGCCCTGGACTGTTCTGGGACGACGTATTCATCGAATCCCAGAAGCCCTGGCGCTCCTTCATGGAATCGATGTTGTGGCACCTGGTCGCTGTCCTCATCGTCTGGGCCACGTCCCCGGGCGGCGTATTGGAGAAAACGCCGCTCCAGCAGCATCGCAACTATCGCGCCTCCCACATCACGTACTACCCGGCCGCCCGCTCCGCCCCTCCGGCCGAACGCAGCCAGGTGCGCCATGCCGAACCAGCAAAACCGGCGCGCCAAAATGCGCTCGCGGTCGCGCGCGAACAGCGTCGCAACGTAGAAAAAACCACCGCCCCCGACGTCAATCTGAAGGGGCACGCGCCGGCGCCGAATCTTGCGGCCAACAGCGGGCCCGCCCCAGCCGTGCCCCTTGCTGCCACCGGACGCGCCCGCCTGAACCTGCCCGCGGACTGGACTTCCGTCGTTGCTCCACCTCCTGAACTCGGTCGTGCGCGGAGACATACGCCCGGGCTGCCACAAGCAACCGTGGTTGCCCCCGCTCCTGACATCGGCACCGTCTCTGACCAACGGCCCCTTGCTGTGCCGAACGCTGCTGTCGTCGCCCCGCCTCCAACCCTGCAAGGCTGGATGCATAAAATCGAAAACCTCTTCGGCGACGGTTCATCTTCCGGCGCTGGCGCACGGGTCGTCCCGCCGCCCCCCTCCATTCAGGGCACCGACGGAGCGGGCGGAAGTCGCGTGAGTGCGCTCCCTGGCGCAGGCTCGCAAGTGATTCCCCCGCCCCCCTCGGTGCAGGGCGCCGGGCAAAACGCGGGCGCACGGATGAGTGCAGTGCCCGGTGTTGGCGGCCAGGTCGTCCCGCCTCCTCCCAACGTGCAGGCTGCAGGCGGTGCCGGTGGACGGTTCGGATCGCTCTCAACCTCCGGCGGACAAGTCGTTCCCCCGCCACCCTCGGTGCAAGGCGCGGGAAACGGAAGCAGCGGCCGCATCAGTTCGATCATCGGCGGAGCCGCCCCAGTCGTTCCCCCGCCACCCTCGGTGCAAGCCTCCGGAAGCGGTGCCGGCAGCGGTCGCCTGGGAACGTTGTCAGGATCGGGAGCGCAGGTTGTTCCTCCACCTCCGTCCGTACAGGGAACAGGGGGCGGTGGTGCCGGAGGTCGCCTGGGAACGCTTGCAGGATCAGGAACGCAAGTCGTTCCTCCACCACCGTCCGTCCAGGGCACAGGCGCCGGTGGTGGCGGTCGTTTGGGATCGCTCGCCGGATCGGGAACGCAAATCGTTCCCCCCCCGCCATCCGTTCAGGGAACCGGCAGTGGAGGCGGCAGCCGCCTGGGATCACTGCCAGGGCCCGAACCGCAGGTTGTCCCGCCGCCGCCTTCTGTGCAAGGAACAGGAAACGGCACCAGCGGTCGTCTGGGTTCGCTATCCGGTTCCGGGACGCAAGTTGTCCCACCCCCTCCATCAGTGCAGGGCGCAGGAACCGGCAACGGCGGCGGCCGCATGGGATCGCTCTCAGGAACCGCATCGCAGGTGGTGCCGCCTCCGCCTTCTACCCAAGGCGCAGGTGACGGCACCGGCGGTACGCGCATGGCCTCACTCTCTGGCGCCCCCGACATACCGGCACCATCCGCAGGCGCCCCCGGCGGCGGTTCAGTCAACACTGGCCCGCTCCAGCAAATGGACGATCTCCCGACTGCCCGGCCGCCCGCCGCCCAGACGCCTTCTGGCCCACCTCCAGAAGACTTACCGCTGACCGAGTACGTCCCAGTGATCCCTCCCAAGGGATCTACATTCTTCGCCAACTACGAAGTCTTCCTCGCCAAGAGACGGATCGCAAACGGCAAACTTGAGACCGTTAAGCTGGTGTATTTCTTTCTTCCTTATCAGCGCCGGTTGTCGGAATACGTCGCCGAAGGCGCGAAAGTGCGCACTCTGCGCGTCATGCGCGATTCCCGCTGCGATGAGCCATTGATGCAAATGCTCTGGCCCGAAGGCGATCAGGACCAATCCGACCCGCAGGCCCCTGCCAATGCCGCGGCCTTCAGTTCCATCGATCAGAAAATGATGGTCCCCTGCTATCGCACCACCGCCGAAGACTACCAGCGCGCCCTCGAACGCGGCCGCTAGAAAATGTGGTGCGCACACCTGGGCCGTCTCGACGCTCTCGACCTTTCTTCCATTCGCCATTCCCAATTCCCACCCCCTTCCCATTGACTCCCACTCTCACCCGCGCTAGGCTAACCTCAATGGTAGTTGCTTGCACCTCAGGAGCGAGCATCCCGGCTGGTTTCACCTCCACCGAGCAGAATCGTTTGTTTGCAAGTGCCCCCGGCTTCGCTTTGTCCGGATCCCGGATAAGTGTTGTCCCGCCCGGCAGTTGGAGTCACCAAGCGAGCACGTTCAGGTAACCAGATCGCGGTTCTGTGAGACAGACAGGTGCCCGTCGGTGGTTGGGCCCTTGGGAGGCATTCACCAGGTTCCGAATGAAGAAAAGCATTGAAGTCAGTTCCAACATAGAGACCCTGTTTGGCACGCGTGACGAAAATTTGCACGTGCTCGAAGACGGCCTGAACATCTCTATCGATCTGCGCTCCAATGGCATTGAAGTTGAGGGCGCCCCGCGCGATGTGGCGCGCGCCGAGCAAGTTTTTGCCGACTACGATCACTTGCAGCGCTCCGGCTTCAGCTTCGCCAACGGTGACCTGAACAGCATGCTGCGCGTGCTCACCGCAGATCCGAAAGTCACCCTGCGCGGGCTCGCCGAGGCCGGACGCCAGCGCTCCTTCGGTCGCCGCACCGTACAGCCCAAGAGCGCAAACCAGCGCCGCTATCTGGAAGCCATCGAAAAACACGACATGGTCTTCGGTGTCGGTCCCGCCGGCACTGGTAAGACTTATCTCGCCGTCGCCATGGCGATCTCCGCCCTGCTGGCCAAGCGCGTGAACCGCATCATCCTCGCGCGGCCCGCCGTCGAAGCCGGTGAGCGGCTCGGCTTTCTCCCCGGAACGCTTCAGGACAAAATCGATCCCTATCTCCGCCCGCTTTACGACGCGCTCTACGACATGCTCGACTCCGAGAAGGTCGACCGCTACCTGGAAAAGAACGTCATCGAGATCGCGCCCATCGCCTTCATGCGCGGCCGCACCCTCAACGACTCCTTCGTCATCATGGACGAGGCGCAGAACACCACGTCCGAGCAGATGAAGATGTTCGTCACCCGCCTCGGTTTCAACTCCAAAGCTGTGATCACCGGAGACATCACGCAGATCGACCTGCCCAGCGCGCGCCGCAGTGGGCTGGTAGAAGCCATCGAAATCCTGAAACCGGTGGAAGGCCTGACCTTCGTCTACTTCGACGAGTCCGACGTCGTGCGCCATCACCTCGTCCAGCGCATCATCCGCGCCTACGACGAGCACAAAGCCCGCGTCGCCGAGCGCCAGATGCTGCTCTCGTTGGGAGCGAAAGGAGGAGAGGTCCGCGCCCCCGAAGCGAAATCCCAGAACGCCGACGAAAACGCTGCCGGCTCAGGCGTAGGCGGTGCAAGCGCTGTTCCAGAGCGCGTGATCGTCCCTCTGCCCGGCTCCACCGACGAAGAATAGATAGAATGCTGGTAGGCACTGGAGGGCGCTGCATCGGCTCTCCATTTTTCTTTGCATCAAAGTGGTGTTCAAAGACTCTACCGATACCCGCGACGTTGTCATTCCGACGCGCGAGCGCAGCGAAACGGGAGGGCCTGCCCTGAGCGAAGTCGAAGGGAATCTGCTTTTTGATCGCGGGGGGATGCGCCTCCCGCCTGGAAGGGCATCCTTCACGGGAAGGGCACGAGTTCACTGGTTCCACCAAGTCTGCGTAGCGCTTTCGCGCCTGAGGTTTGCTTTGGCCACGCTTTCCGTAGCCCAAACAGCCGAGCTTTCGGTTCGTATCAGGGCAGCCATTTAGCGCTGCGTAAGGAGTACATCTCCTCGGCCTTTTTAAGGACTGTAACGCCGACGAAACGCCCGCATGGTCATTCTGCACAAACCCGTAGCCGGAGAAAGCGAGCAATCCCTCACCCGTTTTCTCGCCCGCGCCAAACGCGCCGTCGGTCTCCGCGGTGCCGTGACCGTGCTGCTGACCACTAGCCGCGAACTCCAAACCCTCAATCGCCGCTTCCGGCGCAAGGACACCCCTACCGACGTGCTATCGTTTCCTCCAGCGATGAGGGGAGCGCGCCCCTTCGCCGGCGACGTCGCCATCTCCGCCGATATCGCCGCGCGGAACGCCCGCCGGCTCGGACACTCGACGGCTGATGAGGTAAGAATTCTGACTTTGCACGGGCTCCTTCATCTGGCAGGCTACAACCACGAGTCCGACGACGGCCAAATGGCGCGCCGGGAGCAGCTTCTGCGCAAAAAGCTTCGCCTGCCCGTTGCCCTGATTGAAAGAAGCGGCATGGACGCAGACTCGAACCCCAGGAAGCACCCGGCAACGCGCAGGGCGTGCACCAGACCCGCGACCCGCCCGAGCCGCACGCGAAGTTCCTCCCGCCGAGGTCCGCGATGAGCTACCTCGTGGGCTACTACGCGGTCGCCGTCGCGCTTCTCCCCATGGTCGGAGTGCTGACGCTAGTTTCCTACGTCGATCGCCTCTATACCGAGATCGGCAAATTCCTTTCCCGCGAATTTCAGGACAACATCGACTCCTTCGAGCAGAAGGTCGAGCCCAAGCTCCGCGTCGGCCGCTCCCGTGCCTCGCTCTCCATGGCCATCCTGGTGCAACTCACTATGGCCGCCATCGCCATGATGGTCGGCTTCACCGTCTTCAGCGATAAGGCCTGGAGCATCCAGGAAATTCTTCAGGCCACCCTCAGCCTCGTCCTCATCGTCATCGTGTTTAACCGCTTCCTGCCCTTTGTGTTTTTCTCGCGCACCAATGGCGAGTGGCTGGTGCGCTGGGTGCCCCTGCTGCGGGTCATGATCTACATCGTCCTTCCCGTCACCCTGGTACTGGGATTCCTGCAGTCAGTGACTTCGCTGACCAAGCAACAATCCGAGGAGCAGCCCGAGAGCCCGGCCGAGGCCGTCGATGCCTTGATTGAAGCGGGCCAGGAAGAAGGCATCATCCAGGCCAGCGACCGCGACTTGATCCAGTCGGTGGTCGAGTTCAGCGGCAAAACCGTCCGCGAGGCCATGAAGCCTCGCCCCGAAATGGTCGCCGTGCCCGTCGACACAACCGTCGAAAAGTTCATCGAACTCTTGCGCGCCAAGCCCTTCTCGCGCGTTCCCGTCTATCGTGATTCCATCCACAACATCGTCGGCATCCTGCACGCGCAGGACGTGCTGCAGGTCCCCGACACCGAGGCATCCACCCGCACCGTCGACACACTCATGCGCAAGGATGTCTATTTCGTCCCCGAGAGCAAGCTGGGAAGCGACCTGCTCCGCGAAATGCGCCAGAACAACGTCCGCATCGCGATCGTCGTCGATGAGTACGGCGGGGTCGCCGGACTGGTCACCATCGAAGACCTGGTCGAAGAAATCGTCGGCGAAATCCGCGACGAGCACGAAAAGTCCCAGGTCGTTAAGGAGAACGACCATTCCTACATCGTCCCCGGTAACATGGATGTCGACCACCTCGACGAGCTTTTCGGCGTGCGTCCCGAAGGCAAGGAAGCCGCCACCATCGCCGGTCTGGTCAGCGAACTGGCCGGACGCATCCCGCAAAAAGGCGACGTGATCGAGGAAGAAGGCTTGCGTTTCGAGGTGCTTGAGTCCACCGACCGCAAGGTCGAACGCGTCCGCATTGTCGCGGTCCAGCCTCGCCAGATGAAGCTGATATAGTGTTGCCATCCGTACAGTCCAGTATTCCAGGACCACACTTGATGGGATTCTTGAAGCTGGCTCGCCAGGCCTGCCAATTCGGAATGTTCGCCTCCCTGCTGCTTGTTCCCTTTACCCTGCTCGCGCAAAGCAAGTCCTACGACGGCATCTGGTGGCAGTCGCGAACCTCCCCCGAACTGGAAGGGTTCATCTTCGGTTACGGCGATTGTTATGCCGACCCCGCCGGGCAGCGGATTCGGATCTCGCTCGATGACGCCGACATGCGCCTGGCCGTCAGCATCTTCTACCAGAGCCATCAGAAAAACCTTTCGCGGCCGGCGGCCCACGTCCTGAAAGACATCTGGGCCGGTCACATTTCGGTACACAACGCCACCCGCCCCGCCCCCGGGGAGGGCTGGCGCGAGCGTCACGGATACTTCGACGGCACCTGGTGGAGAGGCTCCAACAGTACAGAACAACTAGGTTTTGTTGAGGGATACGTCGCCTGCCACAACAGCGAATTGCGCAACGCCAAGCCGCTGGCACTCGATCCCGAAAAATACCTAGAGATGCTGAGCGCCTGGTATGCGCCCGGCGACGAAACCGCGGCCGCGCAACATCAGGCCGAGAAGATTGCCGACGTGTTTGTGCGGTTCAACTCAGCTCCACGATCGGCGCGCAAGTAGTCGATGGCTTTCCACTCCGGATTCGTCTGCATCCTCGGCCGGCCCAACGCCGGCAAGTCCACGCTGCTCAACGCCCTGGTGGGCGAGAAGCTCGCCATCATCAGTCCCAAACCACAAACCACCCGCAACCGCATCCAGGGCATCATTCACGTGCCCCCGCAAGGCAAATGCCCCGGCGCACAAGTCGTGTTGATCGACACGCCCGGCGTGCATAAGCCGGACAGTTCGCTCGGCCGCAAGATGATGGTCGAGGTGCGGCAAGCCCTTGAAGCCTGCGATCTTGTCCTGCTCATCGTTGATGTGACCAAGCGCTTCAGCCCCGCTGACGCATTCGTCCTGGAGATGGCGAAACGCGTCGGAACACCCTTGGCCTTGCTGCTCAACAAGATCGACCTGCTCAAAGACAAAGGGAAGCTGCTGCCCATCATTGAGGAATACAACAAGCTGCACGCTTTTCACGAGGTCATTCCGCTGTCGGCGCTGAAAAAAGACGGCCTGCAACTGCTGCTGGAAAAAGTAATTGCCGCGCTTCCAAGCGGTCCGCGTTACTTCCCCGAAGACCAAGTCACCGACCAGCCCGCCCGCTTCATGGCGGCCGAGATCATCCGCGAGCACATCCTGTTTGCCACAAAGGAAGAAGTGCCCCACGCCACCACGGTCCTCGTGGAACAGTTCGAAGAGAAAGAGAAGCTGACTCGCATCGCCGCGGCGATCTTTTGTGAACGCGATAGTCAGAAAGCAATTCTCGTCGGCAAAGGCGGCCAGATGTTGAAGAAAATAGGCACGGGCGCAAGGCTTGAAATCGAGAAGATGCTGGGAACCCGTGTGTTCCTTGAGTTGTTCGTGAAAGTCCAGGCGGGCTGGAGGGATTCACGCGCGTTCGTTGACGAACTGGACTGGCGGCGCCAACTGGAGAGCCTCTCCGGGTTGCACGCACGCCGCGGGTCCGGGCGCTAGAACTGGTCCCAGTCGGAGCCGCTTTTTCTTCGCCCGCTTTGCGAACCCTTTGCGCCCTCAGCGGTTAATAGGTTTTCCTGATTAGAGATGGAGATGGCCGGGGGGCCCCGCTAACTCAAGACCGAGCAACCCGTCCATTGTGGACCCTCCGTTCTGTCTATAGAATCAAAACTAACCAGGGCCAAACCAACTTTGGGGTAAGAAAGCGATATGTCCGGGGAACCGTCCAACGGCTGCAACTTCGATCCCGATAAGCTCGTCCTCAAGCTCAAGGTCACGCTGGCCGCCGACAGGAACGCCATCGATCCGGTCGTGCAAGGGATCATGGACGTCGTACGCAACACGCAATGCGCCATCGGCAAAGAAGACGCCATCGAACTGGCCCTCACCGAAGCCCTCGCCAATGCGGTTGTCCATGGGGCGAAGGGCGACCCCAAAAAGATTGTCGAATGCGATGTGGCCTGCGACGAAGCGCGCGGCATGCTGATCGTGGTGCGCGACCCGGGCCCCGGTTTTGATCCGAATGCGATTCCCAGCCCGGTGGTCGGCGAAAACATCTACTCCAACCACGGCCGTGGCATCTTCCTCATCAACGAGCTGATGGACGAAGTGCAGTTCCACAACAACGGCAAAGAGATCCACATGCGGAAGCGGTGAGTCAGTTGTCAGCCTGTCAGCCAACCCAACCCCTAAGACCTGACACCTGATTCCCCTGCCGAGGCGCGTATTAGCTTGCGGATAATAAAACGCGCCAGAAAGTTCTCAGGGCGCGCCGGAACCCTCTGCTGACCTAAACTCGACCCGATCCCTAAACTGCGCTTCTGCGCGCTCTAAACGCAAATGGCGGGTATTCTACCAAGTCCTTCACGCTCGCTTTCGGAGCCCCCCAAAAAGCCCGCCACCTGTTTTCCATAGCTTAGCTCAGAGGGAATCAAAAGTGGGAAGTTCCGGGGCCGCGCCCGCCGCGCTTGGCGTTGTATCCCGCGATGAAGATCAGATTCCTCCTGCCTCGCTGCGCTCGCGGGTCGGAATGACAACTCAGCAGGTATGGGTCTCGACCGGGCGTGAGGGAACTCCGCACGCTGGAAAGTCGACTCAGCTTGTGCGTTCTCCCGATCCGACTACGGCTGCGGTGCCCCGGCCATCTCAGTTCTTCGACCAGGGCGGGACGACGCCGGTCATGCGCGCGTACGCGACCAGTTGGCCCATGTGCTCGTTGGCGTGCACGATGATGCGGAGATACATGCCATCCACAGTCGCATCGCGGTCCTCGATGTGAACTTTGCGATTGAGGTCTCCCGGCGTCTCGGCGGCGTGAGCTTCCTTGACCGCGTCGAGCGAACGCTTCAGCCAGCGGATCACGTCAGCCTTCGCGGTGACCGTCTTCTCCGAGTCTTCCTTGAGGTCGGCGGGCATTTTGGGCCCGGTCACGCTGAGGAGATAGAAGTTCGCCATCACGATGTGCATGTAGACCTCGCTGGTGGAGCGAACACCCGCGGCCGGCCGCCATGCGAATTTATCGGCGGGGGTAGCCTCCGCCAGCGCGATCAGCTGCTGGGAAACATGTTTCCATTCCCCGTCGTATCCCTGCCAGATGCCTTCGGGCGCCCTCTGGGCGAACATCGGGATTGCGCTCAGTGAGACCGAAATCAATACTTGCGCCAAGCGTCGGTTCATCGCGTGCCCCCTCTTCAGTTTGAGATGATCGAGGCCGGGCAATTTTCGCACGTTTGCGGCGGTCTTGATACGTGCACGATCGCAGTGGGTGCAGCGCGGGCAAGAGCCAGTTCTTTCGCCCTTCGGGGCTTGGCGGCATGGGGCCGGCCGGACCACGGCGGAGCCGTGGGCTACATTCCTGTGGCGCTTCGGGGCTGAGTTCGGCGAAGAGTGGGTATTTCGAAAGTGCTGCACCCGGCGGAACAGCAGATTCCTCCTGCCTCGCGGCGCGCGCTCGCCGGAATGACAAGTCAAATGAGAACCTGGACGCAGATTGTTCGATGTGCCTTGAGCTACCAATCGTTAGCCGACGACTATAGCCTACCGGCCATTCGCTATCAGCCATCCACCACAGCCTAACGACTGGCGACTTGCGACTGCCTTATTCCTTGGCCGCAATCCCGAGCGCCTTCATCTTCCGGTACAAGTGGCTGCGCTCTAGACCGAGCATCTCAGCGGTGCGGCTGACATTGCCGTGGTTTTCGTCGAGTTTTTTCAGGATGTAGTCGCGCTCGTAGGCGTCACGGGCCTGGTGCAGAGTCGAGAACTCCGTCCCGGCGGCACGGCGACTGCCGTCGCGGTAGACGAGCGGGGGCAAGTGCTTGCGTTCGAATTTCGTCGTGGTGGGGTTCATGATGACGATGCGCTCAATCACGTTGCGCAATTCGCGCACGTTGCCGGGCCACGAGTAGCGGATCAGGGCCTGGATCGCGTCATCGGTGATGTCCCGCGACCTGCGGCCATATGCGGCCGCGAACTCCTTCAGAAAATAGCGCGCCAGCAGGGGAACGTCTTCTTTCCGTTCGCGCAGGGGCGGCACGAAGAAGGGAATCACGTTCAGCCGGTAAAACAAGTCTTCCCGAAAATTGCCTTTGGAGATTTCTTCTTCCAGGTCTTTGTTGGTGGAAGCGATGACCCGCACGTCCACCGTAATCGCGTCTGCTCCGCCTACCGGAGTGAAGCGTTGCTCGTCGAGCGTGCGCAGCACCTTGGACTGGGTCTTCAGGCTCATGTCCCCTACTTCATCCAGGAAGAGCGTGCCCCCGGTTGCCTTCTGGAACTTGCCTTCCTTGTCGGAGGTGGCCCCGGCGAACGAGCCCTGGCGGTGGCCGAACAGTTCGCTCTCGATCAGGTCTTCGGGGATCGCCGCGCAGTTCACTTCCACGAACATCTCGTCCTTGCGCAAGCTTTGCGCGTGGATGGCGTGGGCGACCAGTTCCTTGCCCGTGCCCGACTCCCCGTAGATGAGCACGCGGCCATTGGTCGGCGCCATGATGGCAATCTGCTGGCGCAGCGCTTTCATGGGGATACTGTCGCCGGCAATCACGCTTTTCGACAGCAACTGCTTCTTCAGGTCGCGATTCTCACGGCGCAGCTTCTTGGCATCGATGGCGTGCTTGATCAGGCTGAGGGTGCGGTCAATCGAGAGCGGCTTTTCCAGGAAGTCGTAGGCCCCGAGCTTGGTGGCGCGCACGGCGGTTTCAATGGTGCCGTGGCCGGAGATCATGATGACTTCCGGCGGGTTGTCGAGCTCGCGGATTTTCTGCAGGGTATCGAGCCCGTCCATGCCGGGCAGCCAGACGTCGAGCAGGACCACATCGAAGGCGCGCTGGTCGAGCAGGTCGAGACACGACTCGCCGCTCTCGGCCTCGCCGGTCTGGTAGCCGTCATCTTCGAGCACGCCTTTCAGCGAATCCCGGATGCCGGATTCATCGTCCACGATGAGGATGTTATGCATGCTGGGCGGTGGGGGCGCTTACGGATTCGGGCGCCAGCGGCAACTCCACGATGAAGCGGGTACCGGAGGGCTGGTTCTCTTCCACGCGAATCGATCCGTGATGGTCTTCGACGATCCGGCTAACGATGGCCAGGCCGAGGCCGGTGCCGCGCTTCTTGGTCGAGAAGTAGGGCAGGAACAGTTTCTCTTTCAGTTCCTGGGTGACTCCGTGCCCGGTGTCGGCGACGATAATCTCCACCGCGTCGCGGCTGGTGACCAGGCCGGTCTTCACGCTGATTTCGCGCACCAAGGCGCCTTCCATGGCTTCGGCGGCGTTGTCCACCAGGTTGGCCAAGGCCCGCTTCACGGCATCGCTGTCGGCCATCACCCGGGGCAGACCGGGAGCGAGATGGGTGCGTAAAACGATGCCATCGAGACGCCCGTCGAACATGCTAAGCGCGTTCTCGACGATGGCGTTGATGCTCGCCGGATGCGGCTGGGCGGCGGGAAAGCGGGCCAGGGTGGAGAATTCGTCCACCAGCGTGCGCACCGTATCAACAGACGCTGCAATCGTTTCGGCGCAATGGTGAATCACATCGAGCGATCCGGCATCAGGCCGCGTGCCGCGTTCGAGGTGGCGCCGGATGCGCTCGGCCGAAAGGGCAATCGGGGTCAGAGGGTTCTTGATTTCGTGCGCCACCCGCCGCGCCACCTCGCGCCAGGCGGCCTGCTTCTGAGCTTTGAGGAGGTCAGAAAGATCTTCAAAAATCAGGACATAACCCAGGCGCTCGTCGCCGTGTTGCAGTGTCGCGACCGTGAGCGCGGCATTGACCTTGGTGCGCGGAAGCGTGATTTCCATCTGGCTGGTGGTGATGCCCATGCGATCGGCACGACGCAGCAGAACCACGAGGTCTTCAACTACGTCCGGGGGAAATACATCGCTCAGATCCGAGCCAATCATTTGCGAATCTTTCCCCACGGCGCGGCCCTGCGGGTCAAACATGCGCAGCAAGGCCTGGTTTACATGGGTTACGCGGCGCTGCGCGTCGAGCGAAAGCACGCCGGTGGGAATACTTTCCAGAATGGTTTCGATGTGGCGGCGGCGTTGTTCGAGAGTGGTATTGGCAACGCTCAACTCGCGGCTGGAGGCGTCGATCTGGTGGCGGCTCGACTGCAACTCCTCGGCCATCCGGTTGAAGGAGCGGACCAGGTCCCCGATTTCGTCGGCGGCATCGACTTCGACGCGGTAATCGAGACGCCCGCGCGAGATTTCCTGCGTCGCCTCGGCCAGCGCGACCACGGGGCGGGTGACGAGCTTCGATAGAAACAGAGCCAGCCAGGTGGTGGAAAACAACACCAGCACGGTGAGCAGAAGCAGCAGGCTCATGTAGGTGCGCCGCACCAGCCGGCGCTGGCGGTAGAGTTCGAAATAGCGAGTCTGACTGGCTTCCAGCTGCTTGACGGCCGCCGAGAATTTTTCCGGCAGCGGCATCGCCACCAGGATCAGCCCGTCATCACCCACCGACGCGGTGCCCAGGATGTACTCGGTCTGTTCCCAAGTGAAGGGGGCGGGAGACGGGCCGGACAGTTGATCGAGCGCAGCTTTGGAACGGAGCGAGGTCCACGGTGCTGGAGCGCGAAAGCTGGCTTCCTCGTTGCCCTTGAGCAGGGCGATGGCGAATCCTCCCTGCAGTGTGGGCTGGTGGCGCTCGAACTCGGTTTCGATTATCGAGAAATCCTGATCCTTGAAAGCGCGCTCGGTTACAGGCGAGTTCGCGATCGACACCGCTTCGCTGATGGCGTTCTGCCGCGCGTAAGTCGCGAGCAGCGAGGCCATGGCGCGAGTGTCTTCACGGACTTCTTCCACTGGACGCGAAAACCAGCGGTCGATGGTGCGGTTCATCAACCCGTAGGCGAACCAGAACATCACAATGACAGGCAGAAACGAGAGCAGCAAGCCGGTGACCACCAGGCGGGTGCGGAACTTCGAGCCCAGCACGCCTAGCCGCCGCTCCGCGAACAATTTCAGCAAGTTGCGGAACAAGACGAACGTGAGGGCCACGAACAGCAAAAAGATCAGCGCGGATAAAGCCGCGAAAAAGAGCAGCTGCTGGTTGTTATCGGGGTTCAGGAAGGCGGGCTGGTCGAAGGAAGATTGGGAAAGCAGGATCCCGAACAACAGGGCGATGCCCAGGGCAAGAGGGATGATGACCTTCTTGCGGCTGCGCTCCTGATCCGAGGGTGGTTTGGGAGTGGACACTGCCGTTCGGCCCGCGCATTCCAAGCTGTCTTTAGGCGGCGGGCTGAGGGCCATTATAGCGGCACGGGGGTTCGGGCAGTGTCGCGGGGAAAGCCTTTAACCGCAAAGGTCGCAAAGGAGCGCCGCAAAGGCCGCGCGTCGGAATGACAAATGACAAAAGGGAGCATCGCTCGCGATCAAGGTAACGAGCACATGGTTCTGGAAAAGCACATAACCGCGGAGGGCTCTAAGACAATCTCTTGGACCCGCTCCTAGCGTGGCGTGGGCAGGTATTTGCGCAAAGGGCAGTCGTCACAATTCGGCTGTGATTTAAGGCAGAAGTTTTTTCCGACGCCGACCATGAGGCCGTGCATCTCGTTGTAGACCTGGGCCAGAGGAGAGCGCTTGGCCGTGCTCATGGGTGAGGGTGCGTGGGAAGCTGGGCCCGTCCGCTGGCTTCTGGAATCTGAATGCCGCGCGGGAGTCTCGGTCGCCAGCGGGGTCAGGACTTGTTCCACCAGAGTGCGAATGTCGTCGTAGGCTGCCTTCTCCGAAATGATCTCGTGACGGTGAAAGATGCGGCGGGTGTAGGCGTCGACGACGGAGATGGGATGGTGTCCGGCGTAGAGAAGAATGGAATCCGCGGTCTCAGGGCCGACTCCGTGCAGCGCCAGCAATTCTTCGCGGAGGGTCAGGGTCGGCTGGCGGAACATTTGTTCGAGCGATCCGCCGTAGCGTTCATCGAGAAAGGTGACGAATGTTTTGAGCCGTTGGGCCTTCTGGCGGAAATAGCCCGCGGATCGAATCAGGGATTCGAGCCGAAGCAGAGGCATGTTCCGGATTCCGTCGATGCTGAGGGCGTCGCCGGTGCGCAGGCTGGCCAGCGCTTTCTCGACGTTGGTCCAGGAGGTGTTTTGGGTGAGGTAGGCGCCGACGATGACCTCGAAGGGTGTGTCGGCGGGCCACCAGTGTTGGGAGCCCCAGACACGATGGAGGTCGCGATAGTACGCGCGGATGGTTTTAGCGGTCTTCTGCCGCACGCGGCATTGTACGAAAGTGCATGTCCCTTGGAGACGATTCCAAGCAAGAATCGCGCATTTAGGCTGAGAACACGCGATTTCTTGGACATGGGTGGGTGGTCCGGGAAAAACCCGCAGAGGACAAGTACCAAAGTTACTGGTGCAGTAATCCATCTGGGTTGACAATTTCTGTCAACGCGAACAACGCCGTCATCTCCCCCCGGAACGAGCGATTTCGCGCCAACAACAGGCAGCGCAACGGTATATCTATGTCGATCGATAGGAGATCGAACGTATGTCGCAACGGCTGGGCGATCTTCTCGTAAAAGAGAAGGTAATCACCCCAGAGCAGTTGACACAGGCCACCAAGGTCCAGAAAGAGACCAACTGCCGCCTGGGCTCAGCCCTGGTGAAGCTGGGCTTTCTGACGGACGAAGACGTCACGAATTTTTTGTCGCGCCAGTACGGCGTTCCTGCCATCAATCTTTCCTATTTTGAAATCGATCCTGCCGTCGTGAAACTCATTCCGTTCGAAACCGCCAAGCGCTACCAGATCCTGCCTCTGAGCCGGGTGGGAGCCTCGCTCACCATCGCGATGGTCGATCCGACCAACGTTTTCGCGATGGACGATATCAAGTTCATGACCGGTTTCAACATCGAGCCGGTGGTGGCGTCGGAAAGCTCGATCACCGTAGGGATCGAGAAGGCGTACGGAACCGCGAAAGAGGAAGACCTCGAGCAGGTCATGCAATCGATGACCGAGCTGGGCGACGCCGACGTCGAGCTGCAGACCGAAGAGCAGCAGATGGATCTCAACGAGCTGGAAAAGGCTGCCGATGAGGCGCCTATCGTCAAGCTCGTGAACCTGGTGCTGACCGATGCGGTGAAGCGCGGGGCCAGCGACATTCACATGGAGCCGTACGAGAAGGAGTTCCGGGTCCGGTTCCGCATCGACGGCATTCTGCAGAGCATCATGTCGCCGCCGCTCAAGCTCAAGGACGCCATCACTTCGCGTTTGAAGATCATGGCGAAGCTGGACATCAGCGAGAAGCGGCTGCCGCAGGACGGCCGCATCATGCTGAAGATGGCGGTGGGGGGCAAGAAAAAGCAGCTCGATTTCCGCGTCAGCACACTGCCCACGCTGTGGGGCGAAAAGATCGTGATGCGCTTGCTCGACAAGGAGAACCTGCGCCTCGATATGACCAAGCTGGGCTTCGAGCCGGAGTCGCTGGTCAAGTTCGAGAAAGCGATTCTGAAGCCGTACGGCATGGTGCTGGTGACGGGGCCGACCGGGTCGGGCAAGACGAACACGCTGTATTCATCGATTGCGCGGTTGAACCAGCCCGACACGAACATCATGACGGCCGAGGATCCGGTTGAGTTCCAGTTGCAGGGCGTCAACCAGGTGCAGATGAAGGAGCAGATCGGGTTGAACTTCGCGGCGGCGCTGCGCGCCTTCCTACGGCAGGACCCGAACATCATCCTGGTGGGCGAGATCCGCGACTTCGAAACGGCGGAAATCGCCATCAAGGCCGCTCTCACCGGACACTTGGTGCTTTCGACGCTCCACACCAACGGCGCGCCTGAAACCATCACGCGGCTCATGAACATGGGCATCGAGCCCTTTCTGGTGGCGACATCGGTGCACTTGATTTGCGCCCAGCGGTTGGTGCGGCGCATCTGCAAGGACTGCACCGAGGTCATTGAGGTGCCGCACCAGGCGCTGCTCGACGAGGGCTACACGCCGGAAGAAGCGAAGACGGTCAAGATTCAAAAAGGCAAGGGGTGCGGGGTCTGCAACAACACCGGCTACAAGGGGCGCACGGGGTTGTACGAGGTGATGGAAGTCGACGACGAAATCCGGGAACTGGTGCTGGTCGGTGCCTCGGCCGTGGAGTTGAAGAAGAAGGCGATCGAGCGCGGCATGATCACGCTGCGGCGCAGCGGGCTGATCAAGGTCAGCCTGGGCATGACCACGCTCGAAGAAGTGGCCCGCGAAACGATTCACTGAACCATTTGGCTAAGGGGAAGGGAAGACAACAACTATGGCGCTTTCGTTAAGCGATCTGCTCAAAAGGATGCTGGAGATGGGGGGCAGCGACCTGCACATCACCACCAACTCGCCGCCGCAGGTGCGCGTGCATGGACACCTGGTTCCGCTCGACCTGCCGCAGTTGACGCCGGCCGAAACCAAGCAGCTTGCCTACAGCGTGATGACCGATTCGCAGAAGCACCGCTTCGAGGAAAACCTGGAGCTGGACTTCTCGTTCGGCTTGAAAGGGCTGGCCCGCTTCCGTGCCAACCTATTCAACCAGCGCGGTGCCACGGCAGCCGTGTTCCGCGTCATCCCCTTCGAAATCAAGTCGTTTAACCAGCTGGGCCTGCCCGCGGTGGTCAGCAAGTTGTGCGACCGTCCGCGCGGGCTGGTGCTGGTAACGGGGCCGACCGGCTCGGGCAAGTCGACCACGCTGGCAGCCATGATCGACAAGATCAACACCGAGCGGCACGATCACATCCTCACCATCGAGGACCCGATCGAGTTCGTACACATGAACAAGAACTGCCTGGTGAACCAGCGCGAGTTGCACGCCGACACCAAGAGTTTCACCGATGCGCTGCGGGCCGCGCTCCGCGAAGACCCGGACGTGGTGCTGATCGGCGAAATGCGCGACCTGGAAACCATCGAGTCGGCGCTGCGCATCGCGGAAACCGGCCACTTGACGTTTGGGACGCTGCACACCAACTCGGCGTCGTCGACCATCAACCGCATCATCGACGTCTTTCCGGCGCACCAGCAGCCCCAGATCCGGGCCCAGCTCTCGCTGGTGCTGGAAGGCATCATGTGCCAGAGCCTGCTGCCCAAGTCGGACGGCAAGGGACGCGCCATGTGCATGGAGATCATGGTGCCCAACGCCGCCATCCGCAACCTGATCCGCGAGGACAAAATTCACCAGATTTACTCGGCGATGCAGTCGGGCCAGGAAAAATTCGGGATGCAGACGTTCAACCAGTCGCTGGCTACGGCGTACTTCCAGAAGCAGATCACGCTCGAAACCGCGTTGCTGCGGTCCAGCAACCAGGACGAATTGCAGGAAATGATCAACCGCGGTGCGGGTTTGCGTACCGCCAGCACGCCGGGAATGGCCAAGGCGGCCACGCCCGCGAAACGATAGGCCAGCACGACCGCGACGGAGGCAGAGTCCGGCGCGGAGAACCAACCGGGATGCTGCGAAGCGTCGCGGGAAGGAAGCAGGGAACTGAGGAGAGGCTACCATGCCAGTTTTTACATTTTCAGGGAAGAGCGCATCCGGGGAGAAGGTTTCCGGAGAACGGGCTGCAACTAACAAAGAAGTCCTGCTGCAGCAGTTGCGGCGCGAACGCATTACGCCCGGGTCAGTGCGCGAGAAGGGTAAGGAATTCTCGATGCCGACGTTCGGGTCGGGGAAGGTCAAGACCAAGGACATCGCGATCTTCTTCCGGCAGTTCTCGGTGATGATCGACGCCGGCCTCCCGCTGGTGCAGTGTTTGGAAATCCTGGCGGCCAACCAGGAAAACCCGAGCTTCCAGAAAACGCTGAACGGCGTCCGCACCACGGTCGAGGGCGGCTCGACGCTGGCGAACGCCATGCGCCAGTTCCCGATCGTTTTCGACGATCTGAGCACCAACATGATCGAAGCGGGGGAAACCGGCGGTATCCTGGACGTGATTCTGCAGCGCCTGGCGCTCTACGTGGAAAAAGCCGTGCGCCTGCGCGCGGCCGTCAAGTCGGCCATGATCTACCCGGTGGCGGTGGTCTCGATTGCGGTGCTGATCGTAGGCGCGCTGCTCAAGTGGGTGGTGCCGATCTTCGCCAACCTGTTTACCGGGCTGGGCGTGGCCTTGCCGCTGCCCACGCGCATGGTCATGGGATTGAGCTCCTTTGTAGGTCACTTCTGGTGGTTCTTCATCCTCGGTGGCGTGGCTTTAGTGTTTGGGATCAAACAACTGCGCAAACACCCGAGGGGCCTCTACTACAGCGACAAGTTCCTGCTGAATATTCCGGTCATTGGCATGCTGCTGCGCAAGATCGCGGTGGCGCGCTTCACCCGGACCCTGGGAACCCTGATCACCTCGGGCGTGCCGATCCTCGAAGGCCTGGCGATCACTGCGCGCACGTCGGGCAACGCCGTGCTCGAAGAAGCCCTGATGAAGGTGCGCAAGGCGATTGAAGAAGGCCGCACCATCGTGGATCCGTTGAAGGAATGCGGTGTGTTTCCGAACATGGTGACGCAGATGATCGGCGTTGGCGAAGCGACCGGCGCCATGGACAACATGCTGCAGAAGATCGCCGACTTCTACGAAGACGAAGTGGACGATGCGACCCGCGACATGATGGCGATGTTGGAACCGGCCATCATCGGCGTCCTCGGTCTTACCGTGGGCGGCATCGTTATTTCACTATATATGCCGCTGTTCGCCATGATCTCCAAGTTGGCGGGCTAAGGAAGGCAGGTCTTAGGTCGCAGGTCTTGGGTCTTAGGTCCAGATACTGACACCCAAGACCCAACACCTAACGCCGGAATTACGCAGTCATCCAGGCTGAGAGCATGCAATCGACATTCGATGAGCGGAACTGGCTGGCCTGGCTGGTCAAGATCCGCATCATCATTCTGACATTCCTATTCGGAATCGAGCTGACGGTGGCGCGGCTGGCGGAAAGCGCTGTGCCGCTGCGTTCCTTCGTCAGCGCCATGCTGCTGTGGTTTGCCCTGTCCGTCTTCTACGTCCTGCTGCTTTCTTTCTGGGAGGAACGGCGCGCCCAGGCGGTGTTGCAGGTGGTCACCGACCTGGCGTTGGTCAGCCTGGTGGTGCATTTCACCGGAGGTTGGGACAGTTCGCTGAACTTCCTGTATCCGCTGGTGATCATCGTGGCCTGCATCCTGCTGCCCCGGAGCTGGGCGTACCTCACCGCGGCCCTGGCCTTCATCCTGTATGGCACGGTTCTTGAGCTGAATTACTACGCCGTGGTGCCGTCGTTTGCGAGCACACATCCCGAACTCAAAGCCCTGCAGGCGATCATGTTCGTCAACCTTTTCGCCTATCTTGCAGTGGCCTACCTGGCCGGCCTGCTGGCGGCGAAACTGCGCCAGGTCGATGTGCAACTGAAGGATGCGAGCGGCGCCCTGGAGAGCCTGCAGGCGCTGCATGAAAACATCATCCAGTCGATCAGTGGCGGATTGGTAACGACCGATCTCGACGGGCGGATCACGTTGGTAAACGCAGCCGCGCAACGAATGTTGGGCTGCGGCGACGAACTGATCGGCAAATCGGTCAATGAGCTGTTTCTCGACCCCCTGCCGCACGTTGGCTCGGAACGAGTTCACGGCGAAGTGCGCTTTCAGCCCGCCAACGCGTTCCGCAAGACGTTCCGCGTCATTGTCTCCACCCTCACCGTGCCCGGGCGAGGCGTGCTGGGGTGTGTGTACAGTTTCGATGACCTGACCGAGATTCGCCGGCTGGAGCGGGAAGTTCGCATGCAGGACCGGCTGGCCGCGGTGGGCCGCCTCGCCGCCGCCATTGCTCATGAAATCCGCAATCCGCTGACCTCCATTGCCGGCTCCGTCAGCATGCTTTCAGGAGCGGCAGAGATGACCGACGAGCAGCGGCAACTGCTGCAGATCGTGACCCGCGAGTCGGAGCGGCTGAATAACATCATCACCGATTTCCTGGCGTACTCGCGAGGCAAGCAGTACCGCTTCGACCGGGTCGACCTGCTGCCCTTGCTCGAGGACACGCTGACCCTGCTCGAGCATCGCCTGGTGGCGGAGAACACTGGCATCCATATCGAACGCAACTTCAAGGTCAAGGAAGCGGGCGTGCTCGCCGATGGCGACAAGATCAAGCAGGTCTTCTGGAACTTCTGCCAGAACGCAGTGCGCGCCATGAAAAACGGCGGCACTTTGACCGTCTCGCTGGAGGCGGTCGGGGAAGACTGGCAGGTCAACTTCGCCGATACCGGGCACGGCATGACTGCGCAGCAGACGGAAAAGATTTTCGAACCGTTCCAGTCGAATTTCGAGGATGGGACGGGGCTGGGCCTGGCCATCGTGTACCAGATCGTGCAGGCGCACGAGGGCAAGGTGTGGGCGCGTTCGCGGCTGGCCGAGGGCACCACCTTCGTCTTGCGCCTGCGCCGCCTGGGGTTCGGGCTGCCGCAGTCTGCGACCGTCGATGCGGCGAGAAAGTCACTGGCCGTTGCCAGTCTCGAGCCTGGGATCGAGAGTGCAGCCGTGGCCGGAGGGAGAGCGAATGGCTAACATCCTCATTTGCGACGACGAGCGCTCCATCTGCGAAATGCTGGATATCTCGTTGCGCCGCGATGGCCACAAGATCGAGACCGTCAATTCGGGCGAAGCGGCCAAGCGTAAAATCGACGGCGCTCTCTATGACGTGATTATCACCGACATCAAGATGCCGAACATCGATGGCATCGAAGTGCTGCGTGCGGCCCACGCGATCTCACCGGAATCGGCGGTGATCCTGATGACCGCTGTCGACGACTACGAAGCCGCGGTGCAGGCGGTGAAGGCGGGGGGCGCGGCCGACTACATTCGCAAGAGTCCGGGGCTGGTGGACGAGATCAAGCTGGCCATCAACCGCGCGCTCGAGAAAGCCTCGCTCAGCAAGCAGAATTTCGCCCTGCGTCGGGATGCTGCCACACGCAACTCGCTCGACAACATCATCGGCGCGAGCGCGGCGATGGAGAAGCTAAAGCAGACCATCCGCACGGTGGCCACGACCGGCAGCACCATTCTGATTTACGGCGAGAGCGGCACCGGCAAAGAACTGGTTGCGCGTGGCGTGCACGTGTGTTCGCCACGCGTCACCGAGCCCTTCGTCTCGGTCAATTGCGGAGCGTTCCCGGAAACGCTGCTGGAAAGCGAACTGTTCGGCTACGTGAAAGGTGCGTTCACCGGAGCCAATCAGAATAAGCGTGGCCTGTTCGAAGTGGCCGACGGCGGCACCATCTTCCTCGACGAGATCGGGGAGATGACCTTGGCTATGCAGGTGAAGCTGCTGCGGGTGTTACAGGAGCGCACGGTGCGCCCGGTGGGCAGCGCCAACGAAATTCCAATCGACGTGCGCGTGATCGCGGCCACCAACCGCAATCTCGACAAGCAAGTCGCCGACAACACGTTCCGCGAGGATCTCTACTACCGCCTGAGCGTGATTCCCATCCGGGTGCCGGCGTTGCGCGAGCGCCCGGAAGATCTTCCGCTGCTGGTGAATCACTTCCTGAAAAAGTATGCGCCCGCAGCGAGCAAGAGCATCGTGCGAGTCGACGCCCGCTCCCTGGCCTGCCTGTGCGAGTACGAGTGGCCGGGCAACGTGCGGCAGCTCGAAAACACGGTGGAGCGCGCTGTGGCTCTCGAAACCACCGACCAGCTGCACGTGGAGCTGCCGGTGGAACGCCCCAAGGCCAAAGCGGCTGCGGCCGCCGCAGGAATTCCGGGTGTGCCCGAAGTCGCTTCCGGCGCGATTCTGCCGGACGGCCTCGACATGGAAAAGTATGTGGCCCAGATCGAGCGCTCGCTGTTACTGGCGGCGCTGAACCAGTCGCACGGCGTGCAGACGAAAGCCTCGGATGTGCTCGGGATTTCCTACCGCTCGTTCCGGCACTTGATGAAGAAGTATGAACTGTGAGGGGCAAGTCTCAGGTGTCAGGTCTTAGGAGTTAGGAAAAACCGTGGATTGTTTGAGATTGCGACTGATGGTAGCGAGATCGATCGGGAGGAAAAACGAACCAGATTCGAGCGCTTGGGAGCTGCGAGCTCTGAGCTGCGACCTAAGACCTAACCCTCAAGACCTGACGCCCGACGCCTGAGATCTCACACCCGACGCCTAGGATCTCACACCTACCCCCCGCCCCTCTTCAGCTGCTGTTTCCATCCCAGAACCCGCGCCTTGTTGCCTTCGGCTTCGGCCTCTGGAACCATCCCCTTTTTCTGGTAGAGCACTGACAGGCTGGTGTGGGCGAGCACGTCGTCGGGATCGAGTTCGGCGAGGCGATGGGCCACAGCGATTGCCTCGTCGAGGCGATTCAGGTCCTGCAGAGCTCGGGCCAGCCCGTGCATGGCCTCGGTAAAGGTAGGGTCGGCCGCGAGTGCCTGCTGGTAGCGCTCGACCGCTCGCTCATGATGCCCCTCGGCCACCAGATCGAGCGCAGCATAGTAATGCTCCTCGGCCGCAGCACGCGCCTTTTCGTCCGACATTAAACCAGAAATCCCTCGGTAGAAATTCGATTCTAGCACGCGATTTCCACGCGCTTCCCGCGGGCGCGAAAGCTATACTACGAGGACTGCATGCGCTATATCGTTCGTTTTCTCTGGAACGCCACGCGGGGGCATCACCTGACGCCGTGGCGCAGTCCTTACCTTCTTTGGCGCATTGAGACCTACACCGGCGTCAAGATGACGCAGATCGGTTTCCTGGAGTTCTGGGAATTTGCCTGGCGCGAACGGCGGCATCTGTGGAGCTTTCTGAAGTGGACGGGAGAGATGGAGCGGTACGTTCACCCGAAACTGGGTGTCAGGTCTTAGGGGTCAGGTGTTAGGTCTTAGGTGTCAATCGCCCAGGAGGGGCGACTCTTCATCCGACGTTCTGCCATCTAAAATCTGGTATCACGCATTCCCGAAAGGGCATCGAATCATCATCGGCGAGGACAACTGGGCCTTTCGCTGCCCCGATGCCCACGAACCCTGCGAGCAGGCTCGCTCGGGCATAGTCGTCTTCGATGGCTATGAAGAGAAGAACGACAATGGCAGGCTGGAGACGCGGCATTTCGAAATTAAGTTCCGAGGCGAACAAACCGAGAGCGCAGATTTTGCAGTCGACCGTTTTGCTCCATGCGCGTAGAGACGCGGCTCAGCCGCGTCTCTACCCAATTGCATTACTCGCGGCGGCCGCCTCGCCCAGCACGATATTGACTTCACTGCCCCGGCCCACACCCAGCACCTGTGCAGCCGCCGCGCGGTTGGCGGCAATTTCGAGGTAGCCCATGCTGCCCAGGATGCCGAACACCTCGCCCGGAGCACCGAGCGCGTAGGCGGACTTGATTTCGGTGATCTCGCGGCCGCCCACCACGATCTTGAACGCGGCCGGCTCTTCGGCGAAGAGCATAGGCGCGTCTTGCGGGGTGATGTTAGTAATGAGGTTGCCGAAGCGGTCGACTTTCAGAACAACTCCCCGCAGCGTGGATTCGTTTACCGGCTTGGGCTTGGGCGCCGAGAAGCGGACGAAGTCCGTGACCTCTTCGCCGAACTTGGCCGGGTCAACGCCCTTGGCGAGATAGGCCGCGATGGGCGAGAACAGGTCACGCGCGTGAAACGTGTTGCTGACCGGCTGCAGGTTGTAGTGCTCGGCAGTTACGTGGCGCGCGCTCAGGCGCTCTTCGCGCTGGTAGATCAACGAGAGCACCCCGTTATCGGGCGCTACGAAGTGGTGGCGTTCGCTGGTGACCAGCAGTGGCCGGCGGGCCGTGCCCACGCCCGGATCGACGATCACCACATGCACCGTGCCCGACGGGAAATACGAGTAGGCCTGAGAAATGGTCAGGGCGCCGTCGAGGACATCAAAGGCCTGCACGGCGTGGCAGATGTCGACAATCTGGGCCTCGGGCTCGATGTTCAGGATGACACCTTTCATGGTGCCGATGAAATGGTCGTTGAGTCCGAAATCGGTGGTCAGGGTAATGATCGGCTTTCGTGCCACGAATCCCTCGTTGCCGGGACACACTTTGTCCCAGTGCTGATTTGCAGTAAAGGACGAAAGTAACCCGCGGAGGGGGTGGGGTCAAGGCACGGGGGTAATGCGCCCCAGTCGTGAGTCTCGAGTCTCTAGTCGCTGGTGAACGCAGCGCTTCGCACGGAGAACGCGACGTCAGGAAAGTCACTTTGAACACCCTGACGCGGAGCACTCACTCAACTGGCCACCGGCGCAGGAATCAGGGCGCATTGAGCTTTTGCAGCATTTTGACGGCGCCGACATTTTTCGGGTTCAGCTCAAGGGATTTCCGGTAGTTGGCAATGGCCAGAGGCTTGTTGCTGGCGTCCATGTAAGCCTCGCCGAGGCTGTCGTAGACGTTGCTAGATTGGGGATAGGCTTCGACGTTAAGCTGGAGAATGCGGATGGCTTCCTGGAACTGGTTAGCGCGCAGGAGTTGGTAGCCCAGAACGTTCAGTTGATCCTCATCGAAGTTGTAGATGCTGGGTTGCGCCGTCTTGAGGTCATGATATTGCTTAACGGCCGGGTCGATGCCGCTCGAGGCGATGGTGGCCGAGAGGATTTCGTGGATGGATCTGCGCCGGTCGAAGCCGGCTTTGACGTCCGGTACCCAGATGGCCATGGTGACCGCAAAAAGTCCCGCGACCATCGCCAGGGTGAGTACAAAAAGCATGCCGGCAGCGGCCAAGCGCTGCAGCGCGCCTGGGTGATCCTTGGCGCGCAGATAGATTTCGAGAACAGCAAGGGGAAACAGGTAATTGGCGAACGCCATGAAGGTGAGGAACGGGCCCTGAAATGTAGTCGGATCGAAACCGACGGGGCCTTTGAAGACGAGAAACGACAGGAAAAATGCGATCCGGTAGAACCACGAGCCGCTGACCACAATGAACAGACGGAGGGCCCAGCGGCGATGCGTTCTGAAATCGCGAGCCAGCGCGTAGCGTAATGCCATCGCGGCAAAGAGCCAGATCAGGAGCGCGTTAAGGCTTCCGCCCACTTTCTGGATGGCGTCGCCGACGCTTCCACGAATCCAGTGCATGTAAACACCGGCACCGCTGAGCGCGACTGCAGCCAGCATGTAGATGCGGCCGTTCCAGTGATGAAAGAATGGGAAGCGGCTGCGAACGGCAGGAATCAGCTGAAGCCCTCCCGAGAGCATGATGGCAACCGCCGAAGCGAGATGCATGGCGACGGCGAAGTTGCCCAGGGTGTCTCCGGGGACGAGGCCGTGAGTGATGGATTTGTTCCATCCGTGAAAGTCCCCACGCAGGGCCGTAAGACCATAGAAAGTCGCCACGGCAAATGCGAACACCAATTGTCCGGCGAGGGCAACCACAAACCAAAAGCGCGCCGCGGCTTTCAGAGCGGTGTCTGCCAGAGAGGTCATTTCCAGTCGGTTGGTCCATACGGCGGTACTCATGGTTGTTTCTCCTTGCGCGAACGGTTGAATCAAGGATGCACGGCGTGCTGCGATCGCCAATTCTTCGCTGCGCTGGCCTGCTCCTTTCCTCGTCGTACGCTAACGCCGAACACGAGGAGCCATAGCATCACTGATGCTTCCCCGATGAAGCCGCAGGCCTGGTGGTAAGGGGACAGAAAGTTTTCGAGCGGGGGTGACAGGAAGGTCAACCAACCGAGACCGCCAAAGGCCATCATCGCGCCCAGGAGTCGAGGCAGAAAGGCCGACCGGAAAACGAGGTAACCGATCAGGACGCAATAGAGTCCGTGTAACACCAGGGCGATGTCCACGCCCTGAGGGTTCCAGCGAAGCGCCTCGAGGGTGAGTCCCGCGAGGCTGAAGGAGGCCGCGAACCAAGCGAGGTTCTGGTTCGCAGGCCTAACGATGTCGTAGAAGAGCAGCGTCACGGCCAACATGCCAGCGACCGCGATGAGCCCGGCTGCGATAGCCAACCCGCCATGAACGAAGGACTCGCCGGCGACCGCCGTCCCTACGCTGAGCAAGTAAAGGACACCGACCACTCTGGCCTTGAAACTCGGCGACGCTTCTGCAATTCGTCCTGTAATAACCGCTGTGCTCATAATCGTGTCTCCTTGCGCGAGAAATGGAGGCCCCATCCGCCGGCGAATCAGATCGGTTCCCGATAGCGGCGCAACCGCACCGCTGCCGCCAGGAATATCGCGGCTACTACCAGTCCCACCCACACACTCGGGCTGCTCAGGAATCTCCCGGGAGCGAGTTGTGTCAGGGGAATGAAATGAGGGTCGATCGCGACGCCATTCTTGTCCTTCAGGTCGAACGCGACGGCAAAGAATCCCAACAACCGGTTGTGCAGCATCGAGCCCAAGAACGAAGTGTGGAACGCGATGTTTTCGGCGACGGCAAGCGCCAGCGGCGGTAACACGGCCCAAAGAAAAGTCGCGCGACGGGCCCAGCCGGAGACCAGCAGCAGCCAGCAATAGACGGGTGCATGCCAGAGCGCCACGACGATCAGACTGTAGAGCAGCACCAGTTCCATCTGGAACAATGGCAAGCGGTCCCACAGCGTCGAGGCCCCCCCACCGGTCACCGCTAGGATCGCGAGCGTCAGCAGTCGCATGGTCAGGTGCAGGGCAATGGTGACCGCGAAGACGATGAACGGCAGAATCAGCAGCGGTATGCTCGCCTTCGAGAGCACGGCCGTCAGATCCGAAACCGGCAGCGACTTCCAGAACAGGATGCTGCGATCGCGGCGTTCGCCGTACAGGGCGTCGAGACAGTAGAAGATCCCGACGATGAAGGCGATCAACATCAGCAGCATCGTGGCGTGGCTGTAGGGCATGGCGAGCTCGATGCGCTGATCTGCCGGCGCGAGGGTTGGCATTTCGCGCATGGTGTGCGGCATCCAGAACTCACGCATGCCGTGCGGCATCCAAGTCAGGCTGATCAGGTAGCCAAACAGATACACGGTGGCGAAAACCACAGGCGCGATATAGAGCGAGCGGTTCTCCCACAATTCGCGTCGCACCGACCAGTACATGGGCCGGGTCTCCGCCATGGCCGCGGGCGTGACTACCGCTGAGGCGATGGGGGATTCGGGCACGGCGTTCGATTGCGTGTTCATCGGGCCACTCCTTGTGACGGGCTGGCCTTATCGCCTGGTTTATCTCCCAACATAGCCACGAACAGGTCGGCAATGCTGGGGGTTCGTACTTCGCCAAGCGGGGCAAGTTGCTGGCGATCGACGCGGTCGAACAGCAGGGTGCTGCGACCGAGCACCTGGCGTTCGTACATCGGCTTGAGCGCCCGAGCGGCGGCAATTTTCTCAGGATTCACCGTCACTTCCAGATAGCGCGACTCGAATTCCTCCATGCTGCAACTGAGCACAATGCGCCCGCGGTGGATGATCATGAGATCGGTGAGGACGTGCTGGACGTCTTCCACCTGATGGGTGGTCACAACGATGGTGCGGCTGCGGTCGTAGTAGTCGTTCAGCAGGGAATCGTAGAACTGCTTGCGATACAGGAGGTCCAGGCCCAGGGTCGGCTCGTCCAGCACCAGTAATTTTGCGTCAATGGCCATGACCAGAGCGAGGTGCAGCTGGGTCACCATGCCTTTCGACAATTCCCGGACCTTGCTGGCGTGAGGGATCGTAGTCTTGGCGAGAAACCCTTCCGCCTTGGCACGATCGAAGCGCGGATGCACGCCGGCGACGTAGTCGAGCGCCCGCGAAACCCGCAGCCAGCGCGGCAGCACGGCGACATCGGCAATGAAGGAGACATCGCGCATGAGCTGATCACGCTCGGTCCAGGGATTCCGTCCGAGCACCTTCAGTTCTCCGTGATAGAGGGTGAGGCCAAGAATGGCGTTGAGCGCGGTGCTCTTGCCGGCGCCGTTGGGGCCGATGATTCCAAGGATGCGGCCTTCTTCGACACGCAAATCGACGCCGTCGAGCGCGATGGTCGTGCCGAAGGTCTTGCGGAGGCCGCGTGCTTCGATGACTGTCATGGCTTCTTCTTCTCCTCATCAGCGTTCGACGTCTCCGGGCTTCGGGCAGCGTCGCCATTCAACAGTTCCTTCGCCGTCAGGCCGAGCCGTTGAATGGTGGCCGAGACTCTGGGCCACTCTTCGGCAAGAAACTTCTGGCGTTCGGCTTTCAGCAACAGATTGCGCGCGCCCGCGTTAATGAACATGCCGAGACCTCGCCTACTCTCAACCAACTGCTCGTCGACCAGTTGTTGATAGCCCTTCAGCACCGTGAGCGGATTGACCCGGTATTCGGCCGCGACATTGCGCACGGACGGCAGCGGATCGCCTTCCTTGAGCACGCCGTCGAGTATCATGGCGACGACGCGGTCGCGCAGCTGGCGGTAAATCGGCTGACTGTCGTTCCACTCACGATCCATCAGGTTCTCCACACATAGCCCTTACCCGAGATGCGGTCCCGTCAATTTTTCCGCTGCAAGTCGAAGTGCGCGTGGATCGGCTTATCCTTCATCATGAACGTCCAATCCTCGGTGTGATGGTTGGCGTCGATGATGGTGAACACCGAATGGTGCATGTGGTGCTCTGCGCTCCCGCTGATGTCTTTGAATTCGAACTCGACCGTCTTGCCGTCGGGCGACATCTGGCCGGTCATGCGCGGCCGGTTCCCCGCATCGCAGTAGTGAATCAGCGTGAGCTTGTCTCCGTCCACGTAAAGCATCGTCACCGGGTGGTCGTACTTGGTCGCATCCAACGGCGTTCCGGCTTCCTGCAACTCGTGCACGAGGGCGTTCCCCCTCGAGGTCACGCGCATCGAGACGTGGAGCGGCTTGCCGCCCGACATCTCCGGCATCTCCGTGACGGTGACCGGGCCTTCCCACTCTCCCGCCAGGCTTTTCATGGTTGCGAACGACTTCTGCGCCTCGGAGGGCACAGAAGCCACGGAGGACTGTTGCGGGTCAGGTTGGGCAAGAGGCTTTTGTACGTCGGACTGGGCAAAAGCCATAGCGCAGAGCGAGACCAGCACAACAGGCAAGGTAAAACGAAGGGATTTCATTGTTCCACTCTCCTTAAGAGTCCATTTCTGCTTTGCCCCCCTGGGCCCGGGGTGTGTACTCATTGGGGAGCGGTGAGCTCTAATGAACTACTTGTATGTTATCTACTGTTATAGTTAACTATAACACTAGAGCAAATGTCAAGAGGTTTTTTGCCTTCTTTTTCGAGTACCGTTTCGGACTCTGCATTGGGGATCGGATTTCGAGAAGGGGGGGCCGCGGAGGAGTGCGCCAGACTTTCACGAAGGGCAGTCGCGGTTGGGGCCAAGCCCGAAGGCGGAATGCGGGGCAGGGCTGAGGTTAAGGACCCCACCCAAAAGTTATAACAGTCCCAGATGATCGGGATACTTTGCCTGCAGGGTGTTTACCAGCAGCTCGAACTCGGGGAGTTCCCGTAGATTCCGGAGGCAAGGGTCTTTCAGAAAGAAGGGCCAGCAGGCGAATCCGGTGCTGACGCTGCGCTCAAGCCACGCGAAGGCCGTTTCCCGTTGCCCCGTGAGTGCGAGGGTAGAGGCGATCTGATAGTAGATGTGGTGCGCGTGTCCAAAGGATCTTGGATTCGAACAGGCCCGGGTCACGCAGTCGGTGGCACTTTCGCGGTTCCCCATCAGGGCGTGAAGGACGCCTTGTAAGCTCACGATCAGCGGCTCGTCGGGCAACAAGCGCAATCCTTCCTCGATAAGGCGGCGGGCTTCCTCCCAATCCGCTGTCATCATGGCAGGCTGCGGAGCAAAATAGATCGCGTACTTGCTGCCGGGGTTCTCGGCGCGCCAGAGTTGAATCTGCTGGCGCGCGAGGTTGTGTTCCTGACTCCAAACATAGACCTGAACCACGCTCGGGCTCACCGACTTTCGGGGATGAAACGGCCGGGCTCGCTCGAACATCTCGCGCGCGTGTTCGAGCAGCCCGATATGCGCCAGGATGGTGCCGAGCCGGTTGTAGGCATGGGGCAGGTTTGCCTGCAGTGCGAGCGCGCGCTTGAGGCCGGCGATCGCTTCGAGATGCTGAAAGTTCTTCGACGGTCCCCACAACAAAAAAGCCCTGGCCACGTGTCCTTCGGGAAGGTTCGGATCGACTTCGAGTGCACGCCGGCAATGAAATTCGGCTTTCTCCAGCCACACGCTAGCCGGGTCGAATTCGAAATGGCGAGTTGCGCATGCAAACGAAAGCGTCGCGTGCGCGAGGGCGAAACCGGGATCTCGGGTCACGGCGTTGGTCAGATGAGCGCTGGCCTTGTCCATCAGCGAGGCGTCGCCCGAGGCGGTGATCCGGTAACCCCGCATGAATTCCGCATACGCCAGAGGGTCCCGGCTGTACCGCGGACGATGGCTGCCCGTCACCGGACCCGGCGTCCGGTTGAGGGAGTTGGCAATCTGCCGGGCAATTTCGTTCTCGATAGCCGCTAGACGATTCAGGTCGAGGTCGACCTTCCTGGACATGCAGGGGCTCTCGCGATAAGCGTCAAATATCTCCAGCGAGAGACGCCATTGTCCTTTCGAGATCTGAATGGCGCCGTGAACCACGAAGCGCACACTCAGGAGCGCGGCTATTTGCGAAGGGGATGCCCCCGGCGGCAGGTTCAGCACCGCCGAGGTGGGCAGCACGTCTACGTCCTGCAGGTTGCCCAGACGCGAGACCAGAGCATCGGCGATGCCGAGGCTCAGACCCTGATCGTCGTCCGCCTTGCCCAGCGCCAACAGCGGCAGCACGGCGATGGAGGAGCGTTCGCGCCGGTTCCCCTGCGGGAGCAGACGGTCTGAGTGTGGTTGAAGATCCGTAGTCGGGAACTTGGCGTCGATCACTCGCACCGGACCGATGAAGCGGTAGCCTTTGCCGATGATGGTTTCGACGAAATGCGGCTTAAGAGGATTATCTCCAAGGGCCGTGCGCAGCTTACGTACGATGTTGTTGACATTCTTCTCGGTATCGATGAACAGGTCCGAGCGCCAGAGTCTTTTGATGATTTCCTCGCGCGAGACCATCTGTTCGCGCCGCTCCAGCAGGAAAATCAGCAATTCCATGGGTTTTTTTTCCAGCTTCACCCGCTGTCCAAAGCGGCGGAGTTCGTAGCGCCCCAAGTCCAGTTCCACTTCTCCAGCAATCCGTTTTGTGTTCCGCATAGCGCTCCCCGACATAAGGATTGTCCACTAAATATTCAACGACTTGCGGCGATATACGAAAGATATCCAAAGGCTATCTCGCGTGCATTGTAAAACGCGGGGTGCCCGGCGATGATGCTTCCCGGCAAGAGCCATGAGAAAAGGAGAGGACTTGATGAAGCGAAAGTTGATGCTGACCTTTTTCGTCGTAGGACTGTTGTGCTGTGCGGGCAAACTCCTCACCACGTCCGCGCACCCGGCCGCTCACGATACCAACGCCTACTCACCATCGGCCATTCCCTGGGGTCCGCCCCCGCCTTTCATCGCTCCGGGCGCGCAACTGGCGGTGCTTGAAGGCAACCCGGCCGGCTCGACCGGCGATTACACGGTGCGCCTGAAGATGCCGGATGGATACCGAATCGCGCCCCATTGGCATCCGCTGCGGGAAAACGTCACCGTGGTCTCGGGCAATTTCAAGGTTGGGATGGGAGACACGTTTGACAAAGACAAAATGGCAACGTTCCCCGCCGGGAGCTTCGCGTTTCTCGATCCCGACATGCACCACTACGCCATGGCGTCAGGTGAAGTCGTGGTGCAAGTCCACGGAGCGGCGCCCCTGCAATTCAACTACGTTCATCCCGAGGACGATCCGAGCAAGAAGTGATGTGCGCGCGATCGTTTGAAGGAAGAGCAGTCAAGGCGGGGCAAGGGTACGAATCCGAGGCGAAGATCTACGGCTCTACTCGTAGTGCAGCGCTTCGACCGGGTCCATCCGCGCCGCCTTGAGTGCGGGGAAGAAGCCCGAGATGATGCCGACCATCGACAGGATGATGAACGACACCATCATCACCGTGGCGGAGGCGTGCAGGAAGATGTCGCCTTCGTGGTTCGCCGTCTTGTACAGGTCGCCGTAAAGGGGCATGGGCGGGATGACCCAAGTGAGGAAGACGGCGACTCCCATCCCGATCAGGCCACCGGCGAAGGTGAGCACCAGGGCTTCGAGCAGAAACTGGACCAGGATGTGGCGCGGCCGGGCTCCGAGGGCCTTGCGCAGGCCGATCTCGCGGGTGCGCTCGGTCACCGAGACCAGCATGATGTTCATGACGCCCACGCCGCCGACCGCCAGGGTGATGGCACCGATGAATCCGAGCACGGCTTGCAAACCGATGGAAAAGGCGTTGACCATGGCCCGGTCTTCGATCGTGTCCCAGGTCGGCGTGGCTTTGTCGTCCTTGGGATCGAAGTGGTGGCGGCGCGCGATGACTTCGCGGACCGCGGCCAGGGCTTTCTTGTTCAGTTCGGCAGCCTGCGGCTGGACGACGATCATGTCGGGATCGCGGACCTGCTTCAGCTCGCGATACACCTGGAACGGAATGAACCCGTCTTCGTTGTCCGGGCCTTCGTACATCGAGTCCTGGATCTTGTTGCGCAGGACCCCGATCACCTCGAAGTCCTGCCCGCCCATGTTCACGTTCTGGCCGACAGGGGGCGCGCCCTGGAACGCTTTCCTGGCGGCGTTGTAGCCGAGGATCACGACGCGGCGATGGTCCACGAAGTCGCCTTCGTTGAAGTAGCGTCCATCCGCAAGCTCGAGTTTGCGCATCTGGCCGTAGGGTAATTCCACGCCGCGGGTCTGGATAGAAACCACGCGGGTGCCGATTTTGTAGCCGAAGCTGCTGCAGGATTCGGCGCTGACGGCACGCACCAGGGGAACTTCATCGCGCACGGCTTCCACATCTTCGTATTCGTAGGTGACCTTCTTGCCGGCGCGCTGTCCACCGGCCTGCAGGCTGGTTTGCCCGGGCCACATGACGATGACGTTGTTACCCATGTTCATGAAGGCGTGCAGGACGCTGCCGCCGAGGCCCTGACCGTAGGCCAGCAGGATGACGACCGAGGCCAGTCCCCACACGATGCCGAGCATGGTGAGCACCGAGCGCATGCGGTTTCGCATCAGCGCCTGCCAGCCTTGCGAGATGAGCTCTTTCAGGAACATGGTCGAGTCTGCGGACCTCAGCGCGGAAAGGCGCATTGTTCCGAGCGCTTACGGCGTGCCCGAAGGCATGCCCTGATGCAGGCCTGCTCAGTCGACGCGAATGTCGCCGGAGCCGGTGTGCACGCTGATTTCCGGGCCACCGCCGCGCACTTTCCCGCGAATGCTCTTGTGCGCGTCTTCAACGCGGCCCTGGATGGTGGTGGTCACAGGCTGTCCTATCACGATGCTTCCCGAGCTGGTCGAGAGATCCACGTCGAAGGCGACTTCCTGCGCCAACCGCAGGTCCGCATTCCCGGAGCCGGTCTTGATATTCCAACTGCTCGTGGGTTTGCCGTCCACACGTACGTCGCCGCTGCCAGCAGAGGCGCGCAGGCCGCCGTCAACGCCGCGAACCTCGATGTTGCCGGAACCGGTTTCAATGTGAACGTCGCCCTGGCCATGCTCTTCAACGTTGATGTCGCCACTGCCAGCGTGGGCTTCAATGGGACCGGCGGCCCCGCGCGCTTCTACGTTGCCCGAGCCGGTATGAACCCGCAGGTTGCCGGCCAGGTCGCGCAGTCGCACGTCCCCCGATCCGGTCTCGACTTCCACCCCGGCCTTCATGCCTTCCACCATTTGATCACCCGATCCGGACTTCGTTCGCACGCGGGTGTCGGAGGGGGCGGTGATCTCGTAGTCGATCGAGATGTTGTTGACGTTCACGTAGTCGATACGCACGCTGTTGCCGCTCTGGCTGATGGGCGGATTCTTCTCGATGGCCTCGACGTCGGCTTTGCGGCCGGCGTTAAACCAGTGGTCGCCGACGTGGATCTTGCCGATGACCGAGATGCTTCCCGCGGAGCCAGCGTGAACCGTGACGTTGCCGGAACGAGTCAGGACTTCAAGGTCGGCTCCTGCGCCGACCTGCAGGGCCTTTTCGAATCGGCCTTGCTCGGAAGCGACCGCCAGGGTGGTGACTAGCAGGAGACCGAGAGCAAGGGCAAAAGACTTCGCGAATACTTGACGCATGTGCATTCTCCTCGTGTTGTAGCGACGGGGCTTGCCCCGTCTCAAACGCGGCAAGCCGCGTCTCTACAAAGTTATTCGTAGCGCAGCGACTCGACCGGTGTCATGTCCGCCGCGCGTTGTGCCGGATACATCCCGGCGGTCAAAGTGATCACCGACAGCGTGACCAGCGAAACCACAATTGAAATCGTTGAAATGATCGGGTGCGGAACGAAGTCGGGCAAGGGCAGGGAAGACAGGGCAATGCACGCTCCCAGGCCAAAGGTCAGCCCCAGAACTCCGCTGGCGGCGGTCAACAGCGCCGATTCGGCGAAGAACTGCTTGAGGATGTCCTGCCGGGTTGCGCCGATGGCCTTGCGCACTCCTATTTCGCGGGTTCGCTCGGTTACGGACACGAGCATGATATTCATCACGCCGATACCGCCCAGGCCGAGCGTCACAATGGCCACGCACCCGAAGAAAATGGTAACTACATTGAAGATGCCCGCGACCATCTTGGCGCCCTCCATCGTGTCCCAGATAAAGAGGGCGTCTTTGTCTTTGGCTTCGAAGTGGTGCACGCGGCCCAGGGTACGGCGCACCTGCATGACGGCCTCGTCATGTGCTTCCGCATCGGCCACTTCGAATACGATGTCGTCGAGAAAGCCGCGCACAACGCCTTTCTTCTCGGGAGGCGGAAAGTCGCGCGCGACCGACGAGTAGGGCGCGAACAGGTAGTCGTTGTCGGGGCCATTGTAGTTGGAGTTCTGTTTCTTCTCCGCCAGCAGTCCGACCACGGTGTAGGGAACACTTTTGATCAGCAACGTCGAGCCCACCGCCGGCTGCCCGGGAAACAGCTGGCGCCGGGCGGCGAAACCCAGAATCACCACCCGGTTGGAGTCGCGTTCGTCGTCGTCGGTGAGCAGACGCCCTTCGTCGAGGATCAGTGAGCGAAAATCCTGGTACGACGGCCAGATGCCTACCACGCCGCGGCTCGCGGAATTGAACTGGCTGACCTCGGGGATCGTGCGCCGCATTTCCGGGCTCACGCTTTTGACCAGGTAACATTCGTCCCGGATGAGGCGCGCGTCGTCGATGACCAGGGTAATTTCCCGACCGGCCGCGAGCCCTCCGATCTGGGAACTGGTGCGGCCGCCCCAGACAATGACCAGGTCCTTGCCCAGGGTCTGCATGCGCCGCCTCTGGTCCGCGCTGAACCCGCGGCCCAGGCCCACCAACAGAATCACCGACGAGATCCCCCACACGATTCCAAACATGGTGAGGAAGATCCGCATCTTATGCGCCCGGAACGTCGCGATCGTCTGTCGGAAGATTTCGAACAGGCTCATAAAACGTCCCAGGTACGGTTACCGGCCTGCTGCGTATCGTTTAGACGGACGCACAGGGGCTTGGTTTCAGCCTTACATGACTATACGAAGGGGAGCGGGAAAAGGTTCATTCGGCGGGAGTTTCAGTTTCAAAACAGGACAGGGAGGGGCTGTTTCGGGTTTCGAGTTGTCCAGTGGCAGCTCCCATGGGACTGTCGCGGTCAGTCGGAAACTGGAAACCTGAAACACGAAATTGTAACTTTCACTCTCCGGAGTAGTCCGCCGCCTTGCCAATCGCGTGGGTGAGGGAATCCGCCAGTTCGCTCGGTACCGACAGCACGATCTGATTGCCTTGCGGGACCGCCGGGAGGGTCGCGATGATGTAAAAACGCCCTGCGCCGCCCTGTTGGATCTTCAGTTCAATGTTGCCGGTTGGGCTGGGCAGGGGAAAGGCTCTCTCGTAGCGCGCGCTGTCGTGGGTGTCTGCCATGGTGGTATGGAGATGAGAGGTGGGGGTGCGAAGTTGCACAAAAGGCAAAGGTTCCACCCACATGAAAAGGTTTGGGGGGGAGGCTACACATTGCAATGTGTAGAATAATGTGTAACCACTAAGGACAAACAGCATGCCGACCAATCTTGCCATCGACGACAGCCTGCTCGAGGAAGCCCAAAAGCTCGGCCATCACGGACCAAGAAGGAGACGGTGAACGCCGCGCTCGACGAATACATCAAGCGCAGAAAGCAGCAGGAAATCCTTTCGCTCTTTGGAAAAATCGATTACCACGACGACTACGACTACAAGCGTGAGCGCAAGTCGAAGCGCATGTGAATATCCTGGTGGACACATCGATATGGTTCTGGCGCTACGACGGAAAGTGGCGGACTTGAGCGCGCCCGAGAAGGTGTTGGTTGGTGCGGGAAATTTCGGAGTTGATCAACGAAGGCCGGGCCCGCATCCTGGCCGTGGTCCGTCAGGAGCTCTTGTCGGGTATCAAGACTACTGAACAGTTCGAGAAACTCCGTATCACGCTGCGCTCGTTTCCGGATGAGCCGCTCGATGCTGCAGATTACGAAGCGGCTGCCAGGGCGAGCAACGTATGCCGATCCAAGGGGATTACGGTTTCCGCAGTCGACGCCCTGATCTGTGCGGTAGGTACAACTCGTGACGGGTCGATCTTCACGACCGATCCAGACTTCAGGAACTATGCGACCTTCCTCCCGATCAGGCTCCACACCCCGCGCAAATAGCTCGCGTTTGTCGCAACGAGCGCACCTGAATGGGTTCCGGGAGGATCTCTGGAACTTGGTTCGCTTCTACGAGGGCGGGCGAATGAGTGTGATGTTTCGCCAGCTACCGTCATGCCCGCCAACACTGTCTGGCCTCAAATAGCGGTTGTGCACGCGAAGGGTCTCAGAACAGCGGTCCCACTCCGCGTGCACCACCCGCCTCCTCGGTTAAGGAAAATGAAACTACTGTCGCTCCGCTCGGAAGAAGTAGTAGTCCGCCGTGTACGGCACGAGTTCAGTCTGACCCACCGTGCAGGTGCTAGTGGGAACAGCTCCGCCATTGGTGTTTAAGCGTTGGATGAAGGTGGCCTTGGCCAGGAGGTTACCGCCGGTGGGCCCCTTCGCATTCCCGACTGACTGCAACAAGAGGCATTGAATCGAGCCGGCATTCGGGCAGCTCGCGGGGTCGGAGCCAGCGTCGATCCCGTTCACCTTTACCATCCACACCCTGCTGCTATCAAGCGAACTCTGCCACGTCGCGTTGCCGCTGTGGGGGACCGTGACGCCCGCTTTGGGGTTGGCATTGATGCTCTGGAAGTGGGTGATGATCTGGAACTGCTCTCCGAAGACGTCCGAAAAGAGGGTGGCTTCGGGGCGAGCGGTGGGGCTCCAGGCAGTGCCGCCGGTGCTCGTCGGCAGGCAAGTGTAGCCTTGGGAACCGAAGGCGTGGCCGACCAGATAGGGAGAGTTTCCTACCGGTACTGCAATGGTGTCAGGAGTGGTCGGGGGCGTGACTTGTCCCGCGGCGTGAGTGACCGTGCCGAGTGCGCATGCAAGCGCGAGAGCGGCCGCAAACCGGCTCCGAATGCGCGCGGTCTTCTTTGCTAGCTGACTGAGATTCTGGTTCATTTGTTTAGTTCTCCAGTTCTTTTTGAATCACGGGTTACAAACGGTTGAGGTTAAGACACACAACTAGCTCGAAGGCTCTTTGCCGCACTCATTCGTACGAATCAAGATGGCCTTACTTCTTGAAGTTGTTAATGTCTGCTGTTGAACGGCTACTTATAAGGCGTAATCGGCCTCACTAGACAGGACGAGATCTCGGCGGAGTTTGCTTTTCTGCGGACGCCGAATTCTGCTTTGCATCGAATCCGATTCGGCGCCCGATTGCGTCGAGCGAGAAAATCCGGAACTTTGGAGAAGGTCGGGCGAGCGATGTCCTTCCGAGGTCACGGCACAATCGAAGGACGATTTATGGGTGCTGAGTGTTTATTGCCACACGGGCGCAACGCGACTTGGTTCAACCGCCAGAGGAGAAGGGGTGTGCGTCAGGTCGCGGTCGCGCATCGCGGAGTGGCAAACCATGCAGGATCGCTGGGTGTTGTTTCCTTCCCGCGAAACCAGCGCATAAGTCAGCCCATGCAACGACCAGGTAACAACCTTGTAGCCTTCGACCGTGGCGTAGTGGAAACTTACCTTTTTGAAGTCGGCCACGACTCCTCCTGAAGCGACGGCCACCGAATCCGGTGCCACGATCAGGCTGACAGCGGCCTTCGGCATCTGGGCCGTCGACACTTGGTACGCGATAAAGGCCGCGGTCTTGCCTCCTACCTGCAGCAGCCGCGCCCCCTCCAGACGGTTAGGCCGTTCCTCTCCTGGAGCCGCAGGGGACGCCGGCAAAGCCAGGGAAAACTGTGCCTTCGCTTTAAACCATGAATTGAGCGCCTGCTGCGAGTCGGTGCGAACGTCGAGCGCCAGATCGCCCTGGGCGTGCTGCCGGTGCGTACGCACGGCGAATTCAGCAAACTGCGGCCCCGCGAGTGGTCGCGGAGTAGCGGGCGGCCTCGTGGCTAACCCTGCGATCATGATCACCAGGGCTAACGCTGGTGCAAGCACCTTCCAGTGCATGAACTGGCGCCAGACCGGCGAGGGCAAAACGCCGGATGGGATTAATTCTCGCTCGGCTTTTACCTTAGGCCGCGACGGGGCCTTCAGTTCCGCCAGCAGTTTTTCTTCCTCGGGAGTGGGTTCGCCGTCCACCGACGTAGCCGCGCGAAGCAAGGGGCCGCAGTGGTCGCAGAGCGCGGCGTGCTGGATGAGTTGGGTTGCCTTCGACTCCGGCCACTGTCCCGCAGCGACTTCGTGCCAGTCGATGTCTTGATCTTGTGGGCAGTCAGGCCCCCGCGGTGCTGCTTTCGATACCACCCCATTCGGGAGCCAGTTCACCAGGCGCTGGTATTCCCACACTTTCCTGCTGCACGCTGCGCAAGCCTCCACATGACGCTCTGCATCGCGAACGGTATCCGGAGAAAACCTACGCAGCTCACCCCCACTCATCGACGAGGGCACGAGAGCGTCAAGTTCTTTGATATCGATATGTTTATCGAATGGACGTCCCATAGCCTGGAGCCCCATACAAACCAATTACGAGTTCTCGGGGGATTTTGCTTTCGGCTCGATCCTCATGGCTACTCAAATCCGAACCAGCCCCAACGATCTGCTCGCGAATACCGTGCTTTAGCCGCTCAATGACGCTTCCAACTCCCTTGGTACTCAGTCCGATGGTTGGCAGAGACGCAATTTCCTTGGTGCTCATTCCTTGCCGGAAGTAGAGCCAGAAAATCATGCGGTCGCGCTGCCGGTCGGGGCCGGTCAAGCAGTGCTTCAGGTGTTCATCGATCTCGTTCAAAAAGACGCCGAAAGCGATTTTTTCCTCGCTCCCATGAACCTCTTTCCCCGCTTCGGGGTCGACGTCGCTGGTGGAAACATGAGCGTTGTCACCCCCGGAGGACTGGCTGCGGCCATGCTTGAAATAGTCGTGCGTGGCATTGGCGGCCGTTTTCTTCAGGTATCCCAAAATAGCCTCGGGATGCTGGATGGCAAACTCCCGCAGAAGTCTGCAGCCGTCTTCCCAGAGCTTGAGATAGGTTATCTGGACCAGATCTTCCACCAACGACCGCGAAGGCTCTCCCCACAGAGAGGCCGTGCGCATGATGGTGAGGCTGATGGGCCTGCCGACCCGCGATACGAACTCCTCCCATGCCGCGTCATCGCAAGGTCCGGCGCAGAGGCACACCAAGTCTTTGAGAGACAGAGACGAATATCGCGTCGGTCTGGAGGTGTGCGCCATCGTTAAGTTGTTTCGAATCGGAGCGGTGGTCAGCCGGTACTGGCCATGACACCGCTTGCAAGATATCTTGTTGTACCGCGCCTGACGCAATGACCGTACGGCCGGCCCGTGAAGTCTGTCTTCAGCACGTTTGAGGGGTTTGATTCAACGCAGACGGAACCGATGCGCGAATCCTGTCACTTATTTGTCAAAAGATGTTTGCAACTGTGAAGAGGCAGGTCTGGAGAGATCGTCGGATTCAATGCGATTTTCGCTTGGAGTCGGGCCCAGAGGCCATAGCTCCCCAAAAACAGAAAGGGCGCGGACCGAAGTCCACGCCCCCCCGGTTGACTCCTCGGGCGGAGGCTATCAACCGAACTCTTACTGCAACACCACCTGGTCGCCTTCTTTCAGGCCGCTGAGCAGTTCGGTCTTGGCACCATTCGAGATGCCGATGTTGACCGCCACCTTGCGCTTGCCTTCTTTACCCTTCTCGTCCGGGATCTCGACCGACGCTTTCTTGTCCTTGTCGTAGAGGATCGAGCCTTCCGGAATCTGCAGCACGTTCTTGTGCTCTTCCAGGATGATTTCGGCATTGGCCGTCATGGCCGCCTTCAATTCGCCGCCCGGATTGTTGATCGAAACCCGCACTTCGAAGGTCGTGACGTTATCTTTCTCCACGCCCATTGGGGAGATCTTCGTCACCTTGCCGTTAAAGGTCTTGTCCTTGAACGACTCCACCTTGATTCGCGCTGGCTGGGCCATGTAGACCTTGCCGATGTCGCTCTCGTCGACCTTGCCCTTGACGTAGACTTCGCTGGTGTCACCCAAGGTCATGACCAGAGTGGCCGAGGATCCCAGGACCAGAATCGAACTCACCGCATCGCCAACTTCCACATCGCGGGAAAGAATGATTCCGTCGATCGGTGATGTGATGGTGGTGTAGCCGAGCTGTTCTTCGAGCTGCTGCAGGTTGGCATGATCCTGCATCACCTGGGCTTGCGCCTGGCCGATCTTGGCCTTCAGAACCAGCAACTGCGCCTTGGCAACGTTTTGTTTGTTCAGCGCCAGTTCGTAGTTCTTCTGCGCGTCGTCGAGTGCGGAGGCCGAAACCACGCCTTCTTTCGCCATCCCCTGGGCGCGGTCGTAGGCGCGCTTCAGCATGGGTACGTCCACGCCTTCCGCGTCCACTTTCGCCCGCTCCAGGTCCGCCTCAGTTCCTTTTGCGCTGGCCTGGGACGCTTCCAACTGCGCCTTGGCCTGCGCGACACGGGCTTCGATCTCTTCCTTGTCGAGTTCGGCCAGCAATTGGCCCTTCTTCACCCGATCACCGGCGTCGACGTACAACTTCTTCACGATGCCGCTGGCCTTCGCCTTGATTTCCACCTTGGTAATGGGTTCCACCTTGCCGGTGGCCACGACGCTCTTGGCGAGGTCGCCCTTTTCCACTTTGGCCAGCTTCGAGGGATCGATCTTGGTCCCCCCGCGCGTCGCGGCAATCACCGCTCCGGCCAACACCAGGACGCCGAACACACCGGCGCAGATATAGATGATCCGTCTACGCCGCTTCTTATTTTTGCCGCTGCCATTACCGTTGCCGTTCACGTCGTGCCTCCTGCTGCTAACAAAGGTGAACCTTGGTGGATGACCTACAGTTGATCTTACGGAGCCGCCGTGTGTTTTGTTCCCGGTGGTCGTTCAGATTCCAAAACTTCCGCCTGGGTTTTCCCCGAATGGATATCAACAAAACAACCCCACTTAGTTAGACCCCACCGCCAAAGAAAAGAAAGCAAGCTAGTTGCGGATTTTCATGCCCTCGCCAGGTCTCTAAACCCGCCGAGGTAAGAGAAGTTCTTTGGAAGGCTGCAACCCGCTCGCCCGGAGCTCAAGGCTCATAGCTCGCAGCTTCTTTAGCCGTTTGGAATGTTAGAATTACCCTTCCATGCTAGCTTTTGTGCTGCTCCGGGTGCTCTTGATCCTGCTTCTGGTGGCAGCCAACGCATTCTTCGCTGCAGCCGAATTCTCCCTGGTGAGCGTGCGCGACACTCGTATCCAGCAACTCATCGAGGCCGGACGCATCGGCGCGCGTACCGTGCAGCGCCTCCATCAGAATCTCGACGAGGTCGTCAACGGCGTCCAGTTAGGTATCACTCTTACCAGTCTCACCCTAGGCTGGGTAGGCGAGCCCACGCTCGCCCACATCACCGAGCCGATGCTCGGCCGGGTGCCGCACGCACCCATTTACTCCCACACCATCGCTATCGTCCTGACCTTCACCCTGATCACCTACCTGCACGTGATCCTCGGCGAACTGGTCCCCAAGACCCTGGCCCTGCAGCAGGCCGAGCGTGTTGCTCTCGCAGTCGCCGCCCCGATGGACGTGTTTCTGACGGTTATGAAGCCCTTCCTCTACGTGATGCGCAAATCCGGAGGCTTCGTGCTGCGACTGTTCGGCTCGCGCGAAATGCGTCGTCGCGGGGCGATCCATTCCCCTGACGAGCTCAAGCTGATCGTGACCGCCAGTCGCCAGGTGGGCCAGATCCCCGAGTTCCAGGAAGCCATGATTCACAATGCCCTGGAACTCGACAGCATCACCGTCCGCGAAGTCATGGTGCCCCGGCCCGACATCTTTTCTGTCCCCGCCGACCTTACTCTGGACGAAGCCCTCGCCCGCGTGGTCGAAGAACAGCACTCCCGAATTCCCGTGTATGACCCGCAACGCGGCCGCGAACATATCATCGGCGTGCTCTATGCCAAGGACCTCATGCGTTGGATGCGCTTGCGCTTCACGCTGAGTCCGAACCAGGCGATCACGTCGCGCATTGCCAAGATGCAGGTCAGCCAGATCATGCGCAACGTCCTGGTCGTCCCGGAAACCAAAGCGTTGACCGACTTGCTCGCCGAGTTCAAGGAGCGCAAGCGTCACTTGGCCGTGGTCGTCGACGAGTTCGGCTCTACCGCCGGCGTGATCACGGTGGAAGACGTGCTGGAGCAACTGGTCGGCGAAATCGAGGACGAGTTCGACATTCAGCCCGTGCCCCAACCCACCCTGGACGAAGACACTGCGTTAACCCTGGAAGGTTCGGTCAACATCCGCGACTTGGAGTCGCAATACCAGCTGATCCTCCCGCGTGATGCCGGTTTTGAAACCCTGGCGGGATTCGTGCTGGCACGCCTGCAAAAGATTCCGCAAGTCGGCGACTCATTCGAATTCGAAGGCCGCCGGTATACCGTGGATGAGATGGAAGCCCACCGCATCGCCAAAGTGAAGATCGAAAATCTGGAACCGGCCCCGCTGGAGCAGGCGGGGGACTGAGAATCGTCGAACCATTCGCAGGTGCTGGATCGACGCAGCCAACAATAACCCCTCCCCACCGCGCTGAGCGACACAGAGAGTGGCCGTGTTCACGACCTAACCGGCCGCGGCCTCCGGCCCTTGGTAACCGCGGCGTCCAATCGTGCCGCGACGGCGGCGAATTCGGGAGTAGGTCCATTCCAGCGTAACTGGTCGACGTTGTCGAACAGCGCGATGTCGGTCCGAAGCGTGGCGAGGGTCCGAAAAAGCAGCGCGCGCTCCCGTTCCCGCGAGAGAGTGTCCGCCAGGGCGCTCGCGTTGGTGGCATTCACGTGCCACTCGCGACTGTCCAAAGGAATCGATTCAATGTGAAGAAACTTGGCCAGGACTGCAGCCGACGACTTCGCACCCCAGCCTTTCAGGCCCGGATAACCATCGGCCGAATCGCCCACCAGCGCCAGATAGTCGGGGATCGACGCTGGCAAAACGCCGAACTTCTGCACCACCCCAGCCTCGTCGATGGTGGTCTGGGTCCGACGGTTCAGTTGGACGATGCGGGTCCCGCTCACGCATTGCGCAAGGTCTTTGTCCGGCGTGCAGATGATCACCCGTTCGACTCGCGCGTCGCGAGCAGCTGCGGTTGCCCCGGCAGCGAGCGCATCATCCGCCTCAAATTCCACCATCGGCCAGACCACAATCCCCGCCGATGCGAGCACCTCCTCTAGGCATGGGAATTGCGCCCACAGGTCGGGTTCGATGCCTTCGCCGGTCTTGTAACCTGGCCACAGCTCGTTGCGAAAAGATTCGATGACGTGATCGGTTGCCACGGCAACGTGCGTTGCGCCGCCTTTCATCATACCCAGCACCGATGCGAGTACACCCCGGACGGCGGCGACCTCGCGCCCATCGGCATCGCGCGCCGACGGCAGCGCATAGTAGTGCCGGAACAGTTCGTAGGTCCCGTCAACCAGATGGACGTCCAAAGCGCAAGCTCCGACACAACCCTATAGGACTCAACTGCGAGCCCGCAAGCCAGCCACATTTGCCCCAGCGCGGGCCCGGGCTTGCCGCAACCGCCAATTTTCAAAGACAAGTGCTAAGCTACCCAACGACCAAAATGACCCCTCCCGAGGCCAAACCATGAAGACATGCCTGCTGGCTCTCGTAGTCGTGGTACTCCCCTTCTGGGCAGTTCCGTGGACTGCCGCCCAGGCTCAACCCTCGTCTGCCGTTTCCACCCAGCAACAGTCGGCATCTGCCAGTTCCCCGGCAGGGCCCGCCGCGGCCTCGCCGTCGAGCCCGAAAATCACCGCCTACGCGCTTCCTCCCGACCTTTACCAGAAAGCGCACCGCCGCAACCGCATTCATTTCCACCTGGCTTTGATCGCTGTCGTTTATGGAATCGTGGTGCTGTGGCTGATCCTGCGCTGGAGACTCGCGCCCAAGTACCGCGATTGGAGCGAGCGCGTCGCCTCCAACAGCTTCCTGCAGAGCGTGGTGTACTCACCTTTGCTATTGTTGACGATGGCAATCCTCACGCTGCCCCTGGACCTCTACGGCGAATCGGTCGAGAAGCAGTACGGCATTTCCGTGCAGGGATGGGGTTCGTGGAGTTGGGACTGGGCCAAGGGCCAGCTGATCTCGTTCGTCATCGGAATCATTCTGATCTGGCTGCTTTACTTTGTCATCCGCCGGAGCGCGCGCCGCTGGTGGTTTTACTTCTGGCTGATCTCGTTGCCCATCATGGTGTTTCTCATTTTCCTGCAGCCGTTGGTCATCGACCCGATGTTTCACAAGTTTGAGCCCTTGCAGCAGAAAGATCCCGCACTCACCGCGAGCCTTGAGCAAATGGTGCAGCGGGCTGGAAAGGACATTCCCCCGGAGCGCATGTTCTGGATGGGTGCCGGCGAAAAGACCACCAGCCTGAACGCCTATGTGACTGGTGTCGGGTCGTCAAAACGCATCGTGGTGTGGGACAACACGATCGCCAAGATGAACACGCAGCAAATCGTTTACGTGGCCGGCCATGAGATGGGACATTACGTGCTGTACCACATCCCCAAAGGGCTTAGTTTCTTCGCGGTGCTCCTATTCATCGCTTTCTATCTGGGCTATCGCACTATCGGCTGGTGTCTGGCGCGGTGGGGCGGTGGTTGGGGGATTCGCGGACTCGAGGACTGGGCATCTCTGCCGGTGCTGTTGCTGTTGGGGTCAGTGTTTTCTTTCGTGGTGAGCCCGATTGGGTCTGCCTTCAGCCGCGCCCTGGAGCATCAGGCCGACCAGTACGGAATGGAGGTGACCCATGGACTGACGCCTGATTCCGGCCAGGTCGCCGCCCAGGCATTCCAGATTCTTGGGGAAGTGGGCCTATCCGATCCCAAGCCCAACCCCGTAAATGTGTTCCTGTTCTACGATCATCCCCCGATCACCGACCGGGTTCAGTTTTGCCTGACGTATGATCCGTGGGCCAACGGCGGGCAGGGAGAGTTCGTAAAATGACCGCGTCAAGCACGCCGGGCGATCAACGACGAATAGCCGACGACCGACGACGGACGACCGACGACGCCTCCTCCAGTCAATGATGCTCCACTACCTCTCCCGCCGCGTGCTCTATACCCTGCCGGTGCTCTGGCTCGTGGTGTCGCTCGTCTTCCTTCTGATTCACATGGTCCCCGGCGACCCCATCGCACAAATGCTTGGGGAGGGTGCGCCGGCTGCCGATCTCGATGCGGCGCGTCACGCCTACGGCCTCGACCTCCCGCTGGGCCAGCAATACCTTAACTATTGGAAAGGCGTGCTGCGCGGCGACCTCGGTACGTCGCTGCGCTACAACCAGAACGTGAGCCGACTGCTGGCGCAGCGCTACCCCTACACGCTGCAGCTGACGCTGGCCGCCCTGGTCGTGGCGAGTCTGCTGTCGGTTCCGGCCGGGGTGCACTCGGCCAGGCGACGCAACCAGTGGGACGACCGCGCCCTCAGCGTCGTCAGCCTATTCGGACTGTCGTTCCCCAACTTCGCGCTGGGCCCGATCCTTATCCTTCTATTCTCGATCAAGCTGGGATGGCTGCCCGTCTCCGGTTCGGGCACGTTGGCGAATCTGGTGCTACCTGCGATCACCATGGGTAGCGCGCTGGCCGCCATTCTGACCCGCATGGTGCGCACCTCGATGCTCGAAGAACTCAGCCAGGACTACGTCCGAACCGCCCGCGCCAAGGGCCTCCCCGAAACCACGGTCGTCTATCACCACGCGCTGCGCAACGCCCTGATCCCGGTGATCACCGTGCTCGGATTGCAGTTCGGCGCACTGTTGGCCGGCGCAATCGTGACTGAGAAGATTTTCTCCTGGCCGGGCATCGGTCGCTTGACCATCGACGCCATCTCGAACCGCGACTATGCCGTCGTGCAAGGCTGCATCCTGGCGATCGGGTTGACTTACGTGGCGGTGAATTTCATGACGGATCTGGTGTACTCGGTAGTGAATCCGAGGATTCGGCAATAACATGGACGTCTTTGGGGGTGGCAGCTTCGTCACTCCCGAGGTCTCCGCTTATGACATCTCTCAACGAGCCAGCAACATTTCTTGGCGTGCTGAATACACTGATTGCCGCTGCGGCAGCTATTGCTGGAGTGGGAATCGGTGGTTGGTTCTCCTCTCGAAATAGTAAACGCGAAAGACGACAGAGGGTCGTGCAGCAAAAGCCTCAGGAGTTCTGCGGGCCTCTCCTTGCGATCCGGAATCGAATCAAAGCCAAGTCAGAACTCAGGTTGAAAATCTCTCAATTTGCTGGAGAACAGTGGCCCAAGCGAGTGCATGGTGTCGAACCCGAATCGCTCCCACAAAACCAGAGGGAGCGGTGGCCCAAGTTCGAACGCATCGAGTACGAAAAGAAACGGCTCAGAGACGAGACGCTGCCGTCGTTCGAAGAAATGATCACCATATTCACCTCACGAATACACCTGGCTGACGCCTCCACTCGTGCCTATTTGGCAGAGCTGATCGATTTCCCAGAAGTTTGGGATCGTTGGCTGGACGAGTCTCTGCCGAAAGAAATCCTGGCGCGGCTTGACCACAGCGAGAGACGTCTGTTTCCGTTCTACGAGGACTTGGGAAAAGCACGTTCAAAAATTGCAGGAAGAAATCACCGTTCTATAGTCGGGTTGCTTACAGCATGTCCACACTCACCATCTCGCTCCCCCGCGTAGCCCGCCACAACCCGTTGGCCGCGGTCGGCGTCGTGCTCGTGATCGTCTTCATCCTCTGCGCGATCTTTGCCCCCTGGCTCGCGCCCTACGACCCCGCACGGATCAACCTGCCAACGCGCCTCGAGGCCCCCAGCGCCGCCCACTGGTGTGGCACCGACGAACTCGGCCGCGACATCTTCTCGCGCCTGATCTACGGCGCGCGCATCTCGATGCTGGTGGGCAGCTCGGTGGTCGCGATGAGCCTGACCCTCGGCCTCGTCATCGGGTCGATCGCCGGCTACTACGGCGGACGCATCGACCGCTTCGTCAACGTCGTCTTGATGAATGCCTTTCTTTCGTTCCCCGGCATTCTGCTGGCGATCGCCTTCGTCGCCTTCCGTGGCCCCGGTATCTTCAACCTGGTGCTGGCCCTCTCGCTCGGAGGTTGGGTCGGCTACGCCCGTCTTGTGCGTGCCCAGGTCCTCGCCACCCGCGAAAAAGAATTTGTAGAAGCCGCCCGCGCGCTCGGCGCGACTGACCTGCGCGTGATCGTCCGCCACATCCTGCCCAATATCATCCAGCCCGTTATCGTGCAGGCAGCCATCGGCATGGCCGGGGCGATTCTCGCCGAAGCTACGATGAGTTTTCTGGGACTCGGCGTCCCGCCACCCGCGGCCAGTTGGGGATCCATGCTCAACGACGCCCGCGCGCACCTGTTCGACGCCGCGCATCTGGTATTGTTCCCCGCCGCCACCGTGATGCTGGCCGTGCTGTCGTTCAATTTTATTGGCGATGCCCTGCGGGACCTGCTCGATCCTCGCTCCCGCCTTGAGGCTGGACTGTAGATGCTCCCTCGGCCTGCTTGGGAGGTCGGGCTGCGGGCTCCAGACCGCGAACGCCCGCAAGGCGCCTCAAATCGGAAGGGCAGACCACGCTTGCATCGCCCTCCGGCCCTGCTATCTTAGAAGTCGCAATTTGCGCCCCGATGGTGCAGGTCGGGGGTATGTCTCAATGCCGAAGCCTCAGTCCGATCTCGTTGTGCGCGTGGAATCCCGTATTCTGGTGGTCCGGAAGCAGAAGGTCATCCTGGATTCGGATCTGGCCGAGCTCTACGGAGTTAGCGTAAAACGCCTTAACCAGCAGGTCAAGCGCAATCAGGAGCGTTTCCCGGCCGATTTCGTGTTCCAGTTGACCCCTAAAGAGCACGAAATCTTGAGGTTGCAATTTGCAACCTCAAAAGACAGCCATGGCGGCCGCCGCTATCCGCCTTACGCCTTTACCGAGCACGGTGCCATCATGGCGGCCACCGTGCTGAACTCCGAGCGTGCCGTCGAGATGAGCGTTTTCGTGGTCCGCGCCTTTGTCCGCCTGCGCGAGATGCTCTCCACCAACCACGAACTGGCAGCCAAAATCGACGAGTTGGAACGCCGCCTGGACACCCACGACGCTTCGATCCAGGACCTGCTCGAAGCGATCAGAGAACTGATGCTCCCCGAACCGGCCACCGGTGGCAAGATCGGATTCCAGCTGCCGCCAGGGGCGAAGGCGGGCTAGCTAGTTCGCCTGCAGGCAGCGGGAACAGCTGCCTCGAACAGCGGGCAAAACGAGCCGCACCGCGACCTTCACCCACCCTGCCCGTCCAGCACCGCCCGCAAGCGTCCGTATCCGGCCCGGCTCACCGGCAGGCGCACGCCATCCTGCAGGATCGCAACGTGGCTGTCCTTTCCGTACGGCTCTACTTTCGCAACGCGCTCCAGGTTCACGATGCAGGAGCGGTGAATGCGGAGGAAATTCTTCGGATCGAGTGCCGCTTCCACACTCGAAATCGTTTGCTGCTTCAGGTGCTTCTTGCCCTGTGATGCCAAAGCCACGTAGTCGTCCTGCGCCTCTACGTAATCGAGCTTGCTGACGGGAATGATGTGCACTCGCGTCCCGTCCTTTACGACCAGACGCTCCGCATAGTGACCCGGCTCGCGGGCTGAGGCCGCCAGCTCCGCCACGGCCGGAACCGGCTCTCCCAGCCGTTGTTTCGCCCGCGCCAGCGCCGCCTCGAACCGATCCGAGGCGACCGGCTTCAGCAGGTAGTCCACCGCATTCACGTCGAACGCTCGCAGCGCGTGCTGGTCGTAGGCGGTCACAAAAATCACCGCGATCTCAGCGCCAATCAACTCGAGCACTTCAAAACCGTCGAGCTTCGGCATCTGGATATCGAGAAACAGCAGGTCCGGCTTCTGTTCGGAGACCAGCTTCACCGCTTCAAACCCGTTGGCACATTCGCCGAGGATTTCAATCTCCGGGTGCGCCTTCAGCATTTCGCGGATCACCGCACGCGCCAGTTCCTCGTCGTCCACGACAATGGCGGTTAGCCGCGCTTGAGCTTCCGGACTCATGCCGCGCCCTCCGTCTTTTCGGCCGGCAAAGCGAGAGTCACGCGAAACCGTTCGCCTTCGGTCCGAACATCGAAGCGCGCCCGCTCGCCATAGCGTGCTGTCAGGCGCTGTCGCACGTTGGCCAGCCCCACCCCAGTTCCACGGCGCCGCGGCATTTCCGGATCGAAGTTGTTTTCTACTTCAATCACGAGTTCTCCCACCGCATCGTCCGGACCAGACACGTCCCCGCCTCGATTCTCGCCGTCACGCACCTCCAACCGGATCCACCCGCCTTCGGTTAAATTCGAAATCCCATGCGCCACGGCGTTTTCCACCAGCGGTTGCAGCAGCAACGGCGGCACCGCGTACTCCAGCGCTTCCGCCGCGATTTTCTCCTCCACCCTGAGCCGTGCTCCGAAGCGCACTTTCTCCACCGACAGAAAGGAGTGGACCAGGGCCAGTTCTTCGCGCAAGGGGATCACCGTTTTCTCGCCGAGCCCAAGAGTCTTGCGCAGAAAGTCCGCCAGGAGTATGCACATCTCGCGCGCCCGGCCCGCGTCGATGCTGGTCAGCGCGCTGATCGAGTTCAGGCTGTTAAAGAGAAAGTGCGGGTTCACCTGCGCCTTGAGCGCTTTCAACTCCGAGTCGCGGGCCAGCACGCGCGCCTCGATTACCCGCTTCTCGGCCTGCTGGGACTGCTCCACCGACAACAGCACATAGTGCATCGCGACGGCCAGCAGGTAGATCATCACGCCGCTGACGAACAGCAGTGGCAGTGCCTGCGAGAAATTCCGGCCGAGGCCGCGAAACACATCAAAGCTGGCCAGCAGGGTAGCCAGTCCCTTGCCAATTGCCACCCAGACCCCGCTGATAACCACCGCCGCCAGCAGGTGGGTCAACGCCAGTCGCTGAAAGGAGGAGTTTCCCAGCGGAGCCCCTCGGCATGAGTACCAGGCCGACAGGCACATGAAGGCGTATACCAGGCACAGCGGCAGGACCATCACCAGCGCCTGGCCGACACTGAGCCCGCCCGGCGAGGCCAGCAGGTACAGCAGGATGGCGGCCAGCGGGATCCACGCCGCCAAGTACATCCCCAGCCGCCGCAGATGCCCAAGGATTGGGTGCATGGGGCGTCAGTTCTTGACTTCAACCCCGCCAAATACGGCGACGCCCCGCACGTACAGGGTCTTGCTGGGAGCGGCGGGGTCGGGCTGAACATATTGCGACTTGTCATCGTACCCGCCGAACACGCCCATGCCCTGCACCACCACCTTCCAACTGGTGGGCACGCGGATCTCGCCGCCGCCGAAGACAGCATTCGCCTCGATATAGGCCTCGCTGCCTTCCATGTCCGCCCCGGTCAGGTCGACTTCGTAGCCGCCAAACACGGCAAAGAGCCTCGCTCCCCGGAAGTCTTTCGCGGTGACCTGCCGTTCGCCTCCGCCGAATACATAAAAGGAATTCCATTCCGGATCGACGGAGAATTTCGACCCGCACGGCTGCCCCGTGAGCGCGTGGGCGACCAGCATAACCCCCACTGCGATGATGATTGCCGGCCAAGCCTGGCTCCAGGTGATGTGCGTGATTCCCAGCGCGTTGGTTTGGAGAATGATCCCGGCGGCGATTAGGCACCCGCCGAACACCCGGTCCCCCGCGTCGTTCCCAGAAAGCAGCTTGATGAGCCCGACCACGATCAACACCATTGGCCAGAAATGCAGCGTCACCATGTGCGGGAGCACTCCGAGTTGGTTGAGCAGCAGGATGGCGCCAACGGTGATGATCACCACGCCGGCCACCATCGCCCCACCGCTACGCCTGGGTTCGAATTTCATGCGAAGTCTCCCTCGACTCTCCACCCTGCGCTGTGGCCTCGGGGACGAACCGCTCCGCCGGGTGCACCAACAGCAGAATCAGGCCGACGAGAATCAGCACCATGGGCCAGCCGTGGACCAGCGCGGTAATCGTGGGCACGTTGAGCCGCGCCGCCCAGGCGTCCAGTCTACTCTGCGCACTCGCCGTCGCTACCCCGGCCAGAACCGCCGCCGCCACTGTGTCATGGGTCCAGAACGGATATGGATTGTCGCTTGCCATGTTCTTACTCCTCTCATCCGTGTGCCAGTCCCTGCCTGGCTACAGGTCACTGATTGATGACAGGCCAAAGACTAGGGCAACGCGGCCGGTGGCGCCCTGGCTTTTCGGTGAATGACGGTCGGTTACCGGCGAGTAGAGGAAAGGCTCCGCCAACTCGACCGTCAAGAAGTGGCCGACGCCGGCCAGCACACTGACATTCCTGTTTGTTTCGTATTTTGTTCGCCACAAAGACCGGTTTTGTGATACACCACTAGGCCATGCGCAAAGCCGTCCTGCATCTCAAGAAATCCGATCCCGTGATGCGAGCCATCATCGAGCGCGTCGGCCCCTGCCGCATGGAGTTCGGCGAGCCCACCTTCCACAGTCTCGCCGAGGCGATCGTGTACCAGCAGCTCAACGGGAAGGCCGCAGTCACCATCTTCAAGCGTTTTGCCGACGCCGCCGGCGGCGATCCGGTCACTCCGGAAGCCATCCTGAGGCTGACCGAGCAACAGATGCGCGCGGTTGGCCTCTCCAAGCAGAAGTCGTCCTACATGCGCGACCTGGCGGAGAAGACCAAGGCGGGTCTGCTGGAGTTTGAGCGCCTGCCCGATCTGCCCGACGACGAGGTCATCGGGCACCTCACTCAGGTCAAAGGCATCGGCGTGTGGACCGCGCACATGTTCCTGATGTTCACCCTCCGCCGGCCCGACGTGCTGCCCACCGGCGACTACGGCCTGCGGGTTGCGATCAAGAAGCACTACCGCAAACGCAAGCTTCCCAAGCCGAAGGACATGGAGAAGATTGCGAAACCCTGGTCTCCCTATCGCTCGATCGCCTGCTGGTACCTGTGGCGGAGTCTGGATATCAAGACGGTATGACGACGATTTTCGATTGCCCTGTCTTCGACTGCTGATTGAAACTACGATGTTTCCGCTGTTCCCAATCGGCAATTGGCAATCGCTAATCGTCAATCGCCAATCGTCATTCCGCTGTGCTCCCCGCGTCCTGTGTGGTTAAATGACTTTGATGCCAGCCGAGCATAAGATCCGCGTTCTGGTAGCCAAGCCCGGTCTCGATGGCCACGATCGCGGCGCCAAGGTCATCGCCCGCGCCCTGCGCGATGCCGGCATGGAAGTCATCTACACCGGCCTGCGCCAGACGCCTGAGATGGTCGTTAACGCCGCCCTGCAAGAGGACGTGGATGTTATCGGCCTTTCAATCTTGTCCGGCGCGCACAACGTGATCGTCCCGCGCGTCACCGCCCTGCTCAAGCAGAACAGAATGGACGATGTGCTGCTGCTGGTCGGCGGCATCATCCCTGACCAGGACGTCGACGGCCTCAAGAAGTCCGGGGTGGCCGCAATTTTCCAGCCCGGCACTGCCATGGACGACATCGTGAAATTCATCCGCGAGCACGTGAAGCCGCACGGCGTGCCGGCGTGAAGAGCAGGTCTTGGGTGTTGAGTCTTAGGTCGTAGGCATCGGGTCCCAGGAAAACTCTCCGATCAACCATCCACTGTTTTCTCCCCGTGAGCGAAATATCCACATCCCGCCTCCGCGATGTTCTCGCCCACACCATCGGACCCACCCCGTGGTACTGGCAGACGTTTCCTGCCATCACATCCGCCGCGCGCCAGCGGCTAGACTGGACGCACCATGGCGACGAGGGCCCCACCGGCTATCTGGTCACCCTCGCGCTCGAACAGGAACCCGAGAAGCCGCGCCTCGCCCTCAACACCTATTGCCGTCCATTTTTTGTGGCGCCGTCGTATCTGGGTATCTGGTGTCCCGAGGGGCGTAGCCTGCGCTTCGCCTGTTTCGATCCCGATACGCTGAAGGACTTCGACATGGCCGAAATCGCCGGCTGGTTCAAGCAGTCCGCCGACCGCATCTACGCCCACACCGAGCCCGTCGCGGACTTCGAAGTCCCCCTCCACCTCGCCCCGGGCACCCACAAAATCGACGTCCCTCCAGAATTGGCCATGGTCGAAGAACTGATCGTGCCCACCAGCTACAAGGCGTTGTCGAACGATGATCCTGCCTTCGCGCTGTTCGTCTTCTACCTGCACGCCGGGTTAGTCGAGGTGCTGCCGCAGAAATGGTTCACCGCGGCGCAGTACCGTGTCGGCCAGCAGTGGATCACGCGCGCCGCGCGCGATCCCGAGTCCCATCGCGTGGTCGGCGAATGCTTCGGCGTCGGCACATTCCTTCTGGAAGAAGACGGCTGCCGCCTGGAGCGCTGGCTGGAGAAGAGCAGCCGCTAGGTCGATGGTCGCTAGTTGTCAGAGACCACCAACGGTCAGGGGTCCTTCATTGCCAGAGGTCATCAAATGTCAGGCGTCAGCCCATCGAGGGGTGTCATGCAAATAAGCGTTGTCAGCCCCAGCGGACCGAGGTGCTAGCCGAACGTAGTCGTGGAACCCCGCGCCCATGGGCGACATCCCCGGCGCTACAATCTTTTCTGCCCCAGCTCGATATCGGATAGAACCGTCACATCGCATGCAAACAGTCTTCAAGATTGATTCGACCGGCGACGTCACGGTGTTGAGTCTGCAATCCGCCGACACCACGAATCGTCTGACCCGCTCCTGCGTTGGCGCGCTGAGCGAAGCAGTGCGCGAGCTAGCTCGCAATCCTAGACCGCTCATTATTACCGGAAACACCCACTTCTTCTCCGCCGGTGCCGACCTTGCGGAAATCGCGGCGCTTACGGGCCCGTCCGCCTACGAATTCTCGAAGTTGGGCCAAGGCTTGATGAATGCCATCGAGAAATTCCCTGCGCAGGTCTATGCTGCCATCAGCGGATACTGCATGGGCGGCGGCCTCGACCTCGCCCTCGCGTGCCACCACCGCATCGCGTCTCCGAACGCAATCCTCGGTCATCGTGGAGCAGCCCTAGGGCTAATCACCGGCTGGGGCGGCACCCAGCGCTTATCGCGACTGGTCCGAAAAGCGTGCGCGCTCGAAATGTTGGTGACGGCTGAGAAAATCCACGCCAGCGAAGCCCTGCGGATTCGGTTAGTGGACGCTATCGTTGATGATCCCGTGGCGGCGGCGAAAGGTTTGCTATGAGCGCGGGGTCGGCGTCATCCCTGACCCCGGTCCTGTTGGTCCCCGTTGCCGTGTATTCCGTTTTTGTGCTGGCGCGAAAGTACCTCGCCATAAAGCCAACGCCACCGACTCCGAAGCACGAACTGCCGTTGGAACAGCTCAAGGAGCTTTCGAACGACGCAGTATGTGGTGGGAGCCGCCATGGTGTTGCTGATCGCTGCTGTGGGGGCGACAGGCTACCTCCTGCTGGCTCGCATCAACCGCTACTTGGCCCAAGCGGAAGGTCCGGCGCGCTTCGTCCTCCTTCCTTCGTCGGCGATCTGGGGATTTCTGCCGGGGTTTTCTTCCTTGGTTTTGGCCTGGGATCTCATGCTTTTTATCTGGTCACGACTGGGAGATGCGGAGAACGCGCAACAGTATGCCGAATGGACTTAGCGCAAGGCTGGCTTCGATTCTGGGCGACGGTTGCATTGGATGGCCCCCACCATCGTCTTGCCTACAGGTATCTTCACTGTTCTCGCCAGACCCATGCATACCACGTTGCACGAAGACGACATGCGAATCCGGCGGTACGCCAGCCTAGCGGCTCATCATTACCACTACTCCGACGCACGACGCCTTAACGTGATTAAGGGCATGCGCCTCCGGGACGGCACATTTAAGAATCGAGCTGCGATCGAAGTCGATTTCGCAGATGGACCTAGGTGGTCCTCGGCCGACAATCGCGACTTCAGTCATTTTGTCGATCCCGATTTGTTTGTCTTCCTGCAACCAAAGACAGGTTTGCCCATAGTTGAGACCGACACGAGAGAGGACTCTCCCAGGTAGTGCCCTCCGTGCCGGAGCCTGCCCTGAGCAAAGTCGTGGCGTCCATCGTAGATTCCCCCCCGCTAGATTCCCCCCCGATCGCCCCCCGTTTGCGCGCTTCCGCGCGCCTGATATACGGTAGTCTGTTTGCAGCGAACGACTCATGGCCGACCGTAACGAAGTCTCGCAGTCCACTGCCGCAACCAGCTTGCTGCCGACCAAGGCCGACCCCACCTCGGCGAAGTTTGAAGCTAACATGCGCTTCATGGCCGACCTGGTTTCGCAGGTGCGCAACGAGGAAGAGAAAATTCGCGAAGGCGGCGGCGCCAAGGCCATCGAGAGCCAGCACGCCAAGAAACGCCTGACCGCACGGGAACGTATCACTCTGCTGGTTGATCCAAAGTCATTTTTCGAGCTCGGCATTTACGCCGCGCACGGTATGTACGAAGAGTGGGGAGGTGCGCCCGCGGCCGGGGTCATCACCGGTCTCGCCCGCATCCACACCCGCCTCGTCATGATCATCGCGAACGATGCCACGGTAAAAGCGGGCGCATTTTTTCCGATGACCTCGAAGAAAGTCATTCGCGCCCAGAACATCGCCATCGAGAATCGCGTGCCCACCGTCTACCTGGTCGATTCCGCAGGCGTGTTCCTCCCTCTGCAGGAAGACGTCTTCCCCGACACCGACGATTTCGGCCGCGTCTTCCGCAACAACGCCGTGATGTCGGCGCAGGGCATACCGCAGATCGCGGCCATCATGGGCATGTGCGTGGCCGGCGGCGGCTACCTGCCCGTGATGTGTGATCACGTCCTGATGACCGACGGCAGCGGCCTCTTCCTTGCCGGTCCGGCGCTGGTACAGGCGGCGATCGGTCAGAAATATTCCGCGGAAGAACTCGGGGGCGCCGCCATGCATTCCGCCATCAGCGGAACCGTCGATTATCGCGAGCCCAACGACGAGGCCTGCATCGCACGCATCCGCTCGATCGTCGAAAAGTGGGGATACCGCCGGCAATCCCCCTGGGACCGCCGCAAGCCCGAAGAACCAGCACTGGCCGCCGAGGAGATTTATGGCATCTATGATTCCTCGCCCGCGCGTCCCTACGACATGAAGGAGATTCTCGGGCGCATCGTCGACGTCGGCCGCTTCGACGAATACAAAGCCGAATACGGCAAGACATTGATCTGCGGTTACGCTCGCATAGGCGGATTCGCCGTGGGCATCGTGGCCAATCAGAAACTGCATGCGCAGCAGACCGACCACGAAGGCCACAAACGGATGGAGTTCGGCGGCGTCATCTATACCGAGTCCGCCGAGAAGGCCGCCCGATTCATCATGGACTGCAACCAGAACCTGATCCCACTGGTTTTCTTTCATGACGTAAACGGATTTATGGTCGGCCGTGACGCCGAGTGGACCGGCATCATCAAAGCTGGTGCAAAGATGGTCAATGCTGTCTCAAACTCGGTGGTCCCGAAGATCACGGTGATTGTCGGGGGCTCCTTTGGCGCTGGCCACTACGCGATGTGCGGCAAAGCCTACGATCCGCGCTTTGTCTTCGCCTGGCCGACTGCAAAATATGCTGTGATGAGCGGCGACTCGGCCGCCGGAACTCTCGTTGAAATCAAAGTCAAGCAACTGGAGCGGGGCGACAAGAAACTAAGCGAAGAAGAGAGGAAAGAGTTGTACGAATCCGTAAAGAAGACTTACGACGAGCAGACCGACCCCCGCTACGGCGCCGCCCGCCTGTGGATCGACAAGATCATCGACCCGGTCGAGACTCGGGAAGCGATTGTGGTGGCACTCGAAGCCGCCGCCTTGAACCCCGACGTGCCGGAGTTCAAGGTGGGAGTGCTACAGACATGAACAACCGGGTGATCGGTCGATCGGATCATCGGGTGATGTGGGATCGCAGCGACGTTTGCCGATGATCTGATCTCTCGATGGCCAGATCACCCGATCAAACACACAAAATGAGCGAAGACGTTAAGCTGATCGAGTGTCCCCGCGATGCCTGGCAAGGCCTCCAGGGACAAATCCCTACCTACATCAAGATCGACTACCTGAAAGCCCTAATCAGCGCCGGGTTCAAGCACATCGATGCAGCCTCGTTTGTCTCGCCGAAGGCCGTTCCGCAAATGGCCGATTCGGACGAAGTCATGAAAG
>Ga0210408_10000220_pt1 | contig 81121 bp, 66 predicted proteins | sample IncBWH4MmetaG_FD_155471 | JGI IMG/M metagenome (GOLD analysis project Ga0210408, IMG submission 155471) | Forest soil microbial communities from Barre Woods Harvard Forest LTER site, Petersham, Massachusetts, United States - Inc-BW-H-4-M | ecosystem: Environmental > Terrestrial > Soil >...
GCTCGAAGGGCGAGCCACGATCGAAGGAGACTGGGCAGAGCGCGTCACCGGGCTGCACCCCATGCGCGTCGAGATCGCCATGATGCGCACGCCGGACGGCCACAGCCGGCTCGAGATCTCGCGATTTCTCACGCCGCCTACGGTCGCCGATCACCGGAACGCCCCCGTGAACGCTCTCGGCTACCTACGCATTATGTTCGCCGTGGACGACATCGACGATACGCTCGCCCGGCTCCGCAAGCACGGTGCGCAGCTTATAAGCAGCGAAGTGGTCCAGTACGAAGACGCGTATCGGCTCTGCTACATCCGTGGGCCCGAAGGACTTCTCATAGGGCTGGCCGAGCAGATCAGCTAGCGGGCTAAACCTTCGCGACGGGAGAGCCCCTCAGGCGTCATCCCGAAACACTGGCCCACTAGAGCCCTGCCTCTCCTGGGCGTAGCAGGCGTCGAGCCTCAGCCCGTCCAGGCGCGTTCTTGCTCGAAACCGCCGGATTGCGCTTCGCGCGGGGATGCGACCGTCTCCAGGAGCGCCCAACTCCCTACTGCTTGGGACGACCTCCGAGCGCTTCGGCTGAGGGTCGGCAGACACCTACTTACGCGGCGCAATGCGGCAGTGCTCGGGTCGACGCGTCAGTGTTTCGCCTTCATCCAGGGGGTGTCGTTGAATGCGCACCACGCGCCCGTTATCGGCCAGCCGACGTTGCCGGCGCGTAATTGTGATGTCGCCGACCAGGCTTCCCCCGGTGGACACCACGAGATGCGCTGGCCGGCAGCCACAGAGTGCTCGCCGCCAGGGAAGGACACAAACTCATCGCGCCCCGCGCAGATATCGAGCTGCGGCCCCGGCGAGCGACTCGTACTACTACCGGCTAATGAGGCCATGGCGGTGATGATCGCTATGAACCCGCGACCACACGCTTCGTCTCGTGATCTGCGGGCCTCTTTGGGGGAGGGACGGAGCCAGAGGGCCGTGGCACTCGTTCGCAGACACGTCCAGCGTCATCATCCATGCCGACACGATGCTGCTGACCATCAACACCAGACGCATACGGCGGGGTAGAGCCCGCGCGCGGCGTCGCGGAGATGGCTGGAGACCGCTACGCTTGGAGCATGTGAGCAGGAGCGACGCGGTCGACGAGTGGGACTTGGTCGTGCCACGGGATGAGGCTGAGTTGGTGGCCGAGTTTCGCCGCACGGCGTGAAGCCCGGCCAGCGAGTCCACGTCCCGTCGTGGATCGCAATGGAGCGGAGACTGCCGGTGGGCAGCTGCCGTCGTTCTTTGCGAGCTTCGATGGACCCATCGATCTGGCCGAACGCTCCGGCGAGATCCTGCGCTCGGAGTTTCCCGGCGCCCGATGATCCTGGTTGACACCGACCCGCTGGTCGCCGCCGCCAACCCAACGACACGCATCACCGCGCATCTGCACAGGCGCTCGCCGCCGCCCCACCGCCTCGGCTGGTGCCGGGCATGGTGGATCGCGTGTACCTGGATGTGCCATTCCAGGAGACGGACTACGGCTGTGGCCCAAGCATGTGCGGCGCATGGAGGGGCTGGGCGCGAACGTGCTCAGCCTGTACGCCAAGGGCCTGGCCACCGGGGAGATCCAGGCTCATCTGGTGGAGATCTGCGACACCGAAGAACGTGTGTCGTGCACCTCGTGCGCAACGGTCTCCGATACGCCTCCCGCAAGTATTGGGCGAAGATGGACGACGCCAACCCCGAGTTCGCGCGCACCGATGTCTCGCTCGTGATCGGGGCCAACGACGTGACCAATCCCGCCGCCAAGAACACGCCTTCCTCGCCGATCTACGGCATGCCGATCCTCGAGGTCGCCGACAGCCGTTCGGTGATCGTGATCAAGCGCTCGATGAACCCGGGTTCGCGGGTATCGAGAGCGAGCTCTACTTCGACCCGAAGACCTCGATGCTGTTTCGGCGACGCCAAGTCCGCGGTGAGCGAGATCACCGCGGAGTTCGCCCAGCTCTGACGCGGCACTCGTTGGCGCTGCCTTTCTTTCCGGAGATGACGGCGAGTCGGTTGAAAAGGTGGCTCGGTAGCTGGTTCGGGTGGTGGGGCGGTAGAGCCAGGCGGGTGTTGCCGGGTGACCCATAGCCCGCGGCTTCGAACAACGTTGTCGGCGCCGGTCACCGCACTGGGTGGCGCGGTTGGGGGCGCCTTTGGTGGTCGCCCCGGGTAGTGGGAGACAATCGTGAAAGCGCTGCGTGGCGACTCGCTTGACACGTTTTGGAGATGTGGTAAGACCTGTGCGCCTGACCTCCGGGCAAGCAGCCGGCGCCGGGACGTCTCTGACCTGAAAGACGAGCGCCCCGGCGTCGGCCTACCAACCCTCAGCCGGTGTGGAGCCGGCTGGGATCACCTGCATCATACCCTAGATGCGCCCCGGCGCATCTAGGGTATTCCTTTGTATTGCTGGGGAAAGCACAGATGGCGCCTGTTGGAGTCCTATGAGTGGACGGGGCGTCCGGTCAGGACTCTGTCGCGCTGTGAACTGCGGGTAGTTGTAGGGAGCCGCCTCGACGCGCCTCCGATATTCCGGAAATGGAATATCGGGCCGAGCGACGCGGCTCGGAGCGCGTGTGGATGGGCCGGCGGGGCCGAGTGAGAAACAAGGGTCTACTTACGCTTGACAAGTAGTTAGGGTTTCTGCGATATTCCGAATGAAGTTCCGCCCCCCCGCTGATACGGTAGGGCGGCAAAGGATTGGCCCCGGAGGTTCTCTGACCTGATGAGACGAGCGCCCCTGGAAGCCTGTCAACCAACCCTCAAGGGAAAAGGAGTAAGTAACAAATGTTACGTATACAAATGATAGGTCTCGCCATCGTGGCGATGCTCGTCATGGGCGCGTTCGTGGCTTTGACCGCGTCGGCGGAAGAACATGGGAAACACGTGTGGGCGATCAATGGTACACCTATTACGGCAGCCATAAAGCTCCACAGCTTAGGTTTACTCTTACTGGAAGACTCGAAAGCCACAGGTGGCGCCTCTAAGATACATTGTAAAGGCTTTGACGATGGGTATGTCTTCCCCAAGGGGTTAGACTTAGTCTTACATATTGCCAACTCGTTACACAATGCATTATTAGGTATAGGATTAAAGATTCACTGCAACAAGGTCAGTGGTGGCTGTGAATCGAGTAGTTTAATATTAGCCTTAGCAGTGCACCTGCCATGGTTAACGTTACTGATTTTACACGGTACGGAAGTGCGTGACTTAATCGAGCGGGACCCCAATGGCCCTGGTGGCAATCCGGGCTGGTTAGTCTCGTGCAAAGCGCCAATCTTGGGCACGGTGATAGATGAATGTACAGCTGAATTAGGCAGCACCTCGGTTGTAAACGTGACGGGCGGCGTGGAAACGGTATTCGAAAAAGTGAGCCCGCTCGCCGAATGCAGCCAAGGTGGGGCAGGGGCCGGCAAAGTGGAAGGATTAGTATTGAACGAAAGTCCGTCATCTACAGAAACGCTAACGTTCCAGTGACGAGCATGTCAATGGAGTAAGCAACAGAGTATGCTTGCTGCGTTTATAGCGCGGTGAGTGGGCGGTGGGGCGGAGTGTTTCGTCCCACCGCCACTGGTGGTGAGAGGTCGCCGCTCGGGTAGGTTGGCTGAGGATGGTTGGGGTGGAGTGCACATATGGGAGAAGAGGAGCGGAAGGTAACCAATGGGACTGTTTGGGAGGGTAAGATGAGGGGCGGATTTATCAGGCTTACGCTGGGTGTTGCCGCCTTGCTGGCGCTGCTTGGTGGCGTGGCCCGAGCTGAAACCCCGCGACTCGTCCCTACCGGGAACTTCGCGGCCGAAGGCCCTTTCGGGGTGGCGGTCGACAACTCGACGAGTGAATCGGACGCCTCGCGCGGCGATGTCTATGTGGGCAACTTCCTTCCCACGGTGAAAGGCAAACTCGAATTCAATTTCTCAGAACACAACGAAAAGTTCGACGCATCCAACAAGCTGCTGCTGCCCTTTGGCGAACCAGGGGCCTACTCGGGTGTGGCGGTCAACCCAACCAACGGCGACGTCTACGTCCTCAACTCGGGCACCCTCGAAGTCGACACCTATTATCCAACCACCGGCGCGCTGGTCGCCACACCGTTCACCGTGCCGCCATCCGGCAACGTAGGCCTTGGTGGGGGTGCCTTTCTCACGGGAGTCGAGCTCGCTTCGGACTCGGCCGGCAACGTGTATGTCCCGGTCGCGCAGAGCAGTGAAGAATGCGGCCCACCGGCGACGACTTGTGTGCTGGAGTACAGCCCGGCCGGCGAAAAGCTGAAGGCGTTCACCGGGTCGGGCGCAGTGAAGGGGCCGACCGGTGTGACGGTCGATTCCGGCGGGAACCTGTGGGTCGCGGATGCCGGCAACAACCGGATCGAGGAGCTCAACCCGACCGACGAACTCGTGAAGACGATCAAAAGTGAGGGCGTGACGTCGGTGGCGCTTGACCCGCGCGGTTACGTGCTCGCCACCGTCGTTAACGAGACGGACCCTTGTGGCGAACTACTCTCGCCCTGCGCCCACCTGGTCGTCTATAGCACGGCCGGCGCGCAGCTTCAGGACCTCGGCGCGGGCGACTTCGGAGCGCCGCCGACTAAAGGGTTCGAACCCGAAGGCCTCCCCAGCATGCTGGCTGTGAACGAGTCGAGCGGGCGGGTGTATGTGACCGATGACGGCAAAGGCCGCGTCTGGACCTTCGACCCGCCGCGGGCGCCGCAGATCGGCAGCGAGGTCGCGGCCGAAGTGAGCACATCGGAAGCGAAGCTGGGGGCGGTTGTCGATCCGGGCGGGCTCAATACCACCTATCGCTTCGAATACGGCACGAGCACGGCGTATGGTCAGACGACGCCCTTCCCGCAAGGTAGCGCGGGGGAAGGCCTCGGCTCGCGCACGGTATGGGCGGCGGCGAAGGGCCTCGCGCCGGGCACGACCTACCACTACCGGGTCGTTGCGACCAACGCCCTCGGGGCTGTGGAAGGCGCAGACAGGACGTTCACGACGCAGACCGTGGCGGAAGCTGCCTGCCCCGGCAATGAACAGCTGCGCACCGGCTTCTCAGCGAGTCTGCCCGACTGCCGCGCCTACGAGCTGGTCACGCCCCCGAACGATGCCTCGGCGCAGCCCGACACCACTCAGATAGCAGAACACCGTGAAGGACCAGCTGCCGAAGGGGGCGGTATAAGGGATAATCAGGCCGCGCGGGACGGCAGCCGAATGTCGTTCCAGACCGAGGAAGTTTTGCCGGGCGCGGCGTCGGGTGGCCTGGAGTTCGTGTCGACACGCAGCGCGGCCGGCTGGTCAGCGGAAGACGTGGTCCCGCTGCAGTCCTACACGGGCGATCGATGCATAGGCACTGGCGACTTTGTGGCGGCGTATTCGGCGGAGGTGTCGAGCACGGTCCTGAGTCACCCCTTTGCTACGCCCGGCAAGTGCGGCGTCGAACTGGTGGAAGTGGTGCCAGGTGAACCGCGAGGTGTGCAGAATCTGCTGTTGCGTGACAACACGACCGGGTCATACCAGTTGGTCGATGTCACACCGCCGGGTGTAGCGCCGGAAGAACCGACCTTCCTGGGTGCCTCGGTGGACCTCGGGCATATAGTGTTCCGCGAGCGGGCGCCGCTGGTGTCGGGCGCCCCGGCCGGGGTCGAAGATGTGTATGAGTGGAGCGGCGGGAGCGTGCGGCTGGTCACGGTGCTACCTGAAGGAGCGATGGTCGCGGGGGAATTGGCGGGGATATCGACGGATGGGTCTGATGTCCTGTTCACGGCGAGCGGGAACCTGTATGCGCGGCTGCACGGGGAGCTGACCCTGCAGGTCGATGCGGTACAGCAGGGAGGTTCGGGTGCGAGCGGTGGTGGCGTACTGCAGCACATGAGCGCGGATGGGTCGCTGGTGTTCTTCAGCGATACGAGCAGGCTGACGGCCGACTCGACCGCGAGCCCCAGCCAGCCGGACTCTTATGAGTGCGAAATCGTCGAATTCGAAGCAGCCGGCAAACGCACGCCGCGCTGTAACCTACGGGACCTGACGGCCGCAAAACTGCCGGGCGGGGCGGGTCTCTTCAGTGAAGACGGCTCGACGGAGTATTTCAACTCCACCGAAGTGCTCGCGAGCAACACCCGCGAATACCCCAACGCCAAAGGCGAAACGGTCGTCGAAAAAGCCCAGGCTGGCGAAAACAACCTGTACGTCTATCGGGGCGGGAGTATCTCATTCATCGTGCAGAACGTCGGCGGTGCGCAGGTCTCGTCGAATGGCGAGTTCCTCGCGATCACTACAGGAAAGCCTCTGACCGGCTACGACAACACCGACGCGGTCACGAAAAAACTAGACAATGAGATCTTCCTATACAGTGCCGCGTCCCGCCAGATCTCCTGTGTCTCGTGCAAGTCCAGCGGCGAAGTGCCCACCGCCGGCGGAGCGTTCACGCCCCGTGGCGTGCCGTCGCTCAATCAGGGCGCGATCCACTACCTCTCCGACGGTGGCCGGCTGTTCTTCCAGACGGCCGAAGCGCTCCTGCCGGCGGACACGAACGGCAGGATCGACGTGTACGAGTACGAGGCGGGCCAGTTGCATCTGATCTCCACAGGCACGAGCTCAAGCGACTCTTACCTGTTGGAAGCGAGCGACAAGGGCCAGGACGTGTTCTTCTTGACGCGTCAGAAGCTTTTGCCGCAGGACACGAACGAAGAAGCGCTGAGCATCTATGACGCGCGCGTGAACGGCGGCTTCTCCGAATCGGTCTCACCGCCCGCGTGCACCACCCCCGAAGCGTGCCGCGGCGCCTCCGCGCCGCAACCCGGGATCTTCGGAGTACCCGCGAGCCAGACGTTCTCGGGTGTGGGCAATTTCAAACCACCAGCCGAATCGTCCGTCAAGAAACACTGTAAAAAAAGCTTTGTAGAGAAGAAGGGCAAGTGTGTGAAGAAGAAGGTGAAGAGGAAGTCAAGGAACGCCAGGAAAACCGATCGCGCCAACCACAAGAGGGGTGGGTGATCTCGGTGTTCTCCAGAAGAACTGTCGCGCCAACCACATTTTTGATCGCTCTGCTAGCGGCGATGGGGTTTGGCTCCCCCTTGGCTCTCGCCGAAACGCACCCGAAGATCGGGGAATTTGGCTCGTTCACCAACCCGAATGGCATTGCCGTCGACGAATCGAGCGGTGACGTGTATGTTGCTGACCTGGGACCGAACACTGTCTCGAAGTTTGACGCCTCGGGTGTCCCGGTTGAAAGCTGGGGCACGAAAGGCGTGCTTAACGGCAGCACTACGTCGGCCGGATCGTTCTCGTTCCCCAACGAACCCGGCAACCCCGCGGCGGTCGCGGTCGACAACTCCACGAACCCGTCTGATCCGTCGAGGGGCGACCTGTACGTGATGGACGCCGGGCACAATGTGGTCGACAAGTTCAATGCGGCGGGCGAACTCGTGCACCAGATCGAAGGCCCGTTCAACGGCGAACTGCTGGGGCTCGGCGTCAACGCGAGCGGGAACCTGTGGGTCGACACGAGAGCCTTCGAACCCGCCGCCGCGGTGTTTGACGACTCGCTCACGAACCGCTTCGTCAGGTCCCTCACTGCACCAGCAGGAGAATTTAGCGCACCTGGCCATCAACTTGCCCAGGAATACGGTTTTGCCGTGGGTGGGGCGGGTCCCGCGTATGAGTTGATGTCTACGTGCCATTGTATGGTGAAGGCCGGTCCTCGCTTCCGCGATCTTGGTTTGGTCGATGGCGGGTCGCCGCCGGATGTCGCGGCAGCGCTCGACCCGGCGACCGGTCACCTGTACCTCGACGACCAAACGTCGGTCGCCGAGTGGGACACGGGCGAGATGAACGGCGGGAAGGTGCGGACCTCGGGCACCCTGGTCTCGAGCTTCGGCGGCATGGAATTGGAAGCTTCGCGAGGACAGGGCGGAATCGCGGTCAACGGGGCGAGCGGGCGGGTGTACGTGTCAGATCCGGTCGAAGGCGCAGGCAAGGTCCTGGTATTCGGCGTGAGCGCCCCGGCCGTCACTGTTGGCGCTCCGGCGAGCGTGACGAGGACCGGCGCCACGCTGCAGGGCGCCATCGACCCTCGCGGTGTGCCGGTCACCTCCTGCCAGTTCGAATATGAAGCCAGCACCGCCCAAGACTCCAATAGCCAGCTCACGTTCCCTGCCACTGAATTCGCTCACAGTGTGAGCTGCGCGCAGACACCGCAGCAGATCGGGGCCGGCATGGGCCTTGTCGCGGTCTTCGCGAGCGTCGGCGAACTCACGCCTGGTGTGCTCTACGACTTCCGGCTGGTGGCGGGCAACGCGAACGGGACGACCCACACGAGTGGCCGCTTCGCGACCGCGGGCCCGGGGTTCGGCATAAAGACGCTCGAAGTGGCGTTTGTAAGCAAAGATGGCACGCCGGATACGCAGGCGGGGTCGCACCCATTCGCGATGAAGAACGACATCGCTTTGAACACGAAGGCGGTCCCGATCGAAGCCGGTGTCGAATCTCCTTACGTGGTCGAGCCGGACGGCAACGCCAGGGACATCATCGTGGACCTGCCGCCCGGCGTGGTGGGCGACCCCAACGCGTCGGGGGCGAAGTGCACGCTCAAAGAACTGGAAACGGCATTTGGGAACAACTCAGGCGAAGGGGCCTGCCCGGCTGAATCGATCGTGGGGGATCTCGAAGCGGAATTCGGTGGCCCGCCGGGCGGACCTGGCCCGATCAGAGAGCCGGTGTTCAACATGGTTCCGCCGCGTGGTGTGGCGGCGCAGATCGGCGCGAACTTCATCATCCCGAAGACGTTCATCGACGCGGGCGTCGAAGCCGGCGGTCAGTATCCCATCCGGGCGGCGAACCTCGGCATACCGGCGATCGAGCCGCTGGTGGCGACGCGACTGAAGTTCAAAGGTGTTTTGGGCGAAGGGGAACACCGTAAGGCGTTCCTGACGCTGCCGACGGCGTGCAACGGGCCGTTGCAGTCGCGGATCGAAGCCGACTCCTACCAGGAACCCGGCCACATGGTCGAAAAGAAAGAACTCACCCGTAACTCGGCGGGTGAACCGGTGAACCTGACGGGCTGCTCAAAGCTCGAGTTCCCGCCGGCGATCACGGTCACCCCCGACACGACCGATGCGAGCACGGCCTCGGGGCTCATGGTCGGCGTGCACGTCTCCCAGAAGGCGGCGCTCAACCCGGATGGGCTGGCCGAGTCGGCGCTGCGCGACACGACCGTGACGCTGCCCGAAGGGGTAGCGATCAACCCGTCGGGGGCCGGCGGTCTGGAGGCGTGCTCGGAGGGGCTCGCGGGCTTCGAAAGGTTCGTGGAATTCAACCCTGAATTCGAACCGGGAGATCACACCGCGACGTTCCGCTCCAAGCTCCCCCAGCCGCTTTTGCCCGGCTCGAACTTCTGCCCCGACGGATCGAAGATCGGGACGGTGCAGATCAGGACGCCGCTGCTGCCAAATCCGCTGGAAGGAGCGGTGTACCTGGCGGCGCAGAACGCCAACCCGTTCGGAAGCCTGATTGCGATGTACATGTTCGTGGAAGACCCCATCTCCGGCAGCCTGATCGAGCTGACCGGCGAAGTCCATCTGAGGGGACGGGGGCAGATCGTGACGACGTTCAAGAACACGCCCGACCTGCCGTTCGAAGACCTGGAGCTGCATTTCTTCGGTGGTGAACGGGCGCCGTTGACGACGCCCTCGCGCTGCGGGACATATACGACCCAGGCGGAATTCACGCCGTGGGACGGCAACGGGCCCGTGATCGCCTCATCGTCGTTCAACATCGAACACGGCCCGCACGGAGGACCCTGTCCTGGCACGAGCCTGCCGTTCAACCCGACGTTCACGGGCGGCTCGACAAACCTCCAGGCGGGGTCATTTACCCCCTTGACCGGTACCTTCAGTCGTGAGGACGGTGAACAGCAGATGAAGCGACTGCGCTTCACTCTGCCCCCCGGCCTGTCGGGTTTGCTGACTGGGGTCAAGCTCTGTCCCGAAGCTCAGGCTAATGCGGGAACGTGTGGTTCCGAAAGCCTCATCGGTGAGACGACCGTTAGTGCTGGGGTCGGCTCCGACCCCGTCTCGGTAGAAGGTGGTAAAGTCTACTTGACCGAACAGTACCACGGCTCTCCTTTCGGATTGTCGGTTGTGGAGCCAGTCAAGGCAGGCCCGTTCGACCTGGAGCGCGACAGCGCGAACCCCAGCCAGAACCCGGCCTGCGACTGCATTGTTATACGGGCTAAGATAGACGTCAATCCGCTTACCTCGGCATTGACGATCACAACCAACGCTGACGGCGAGGGTTTTGCGATCCCCACACTTATAGACCATATACCGGTCCAAGTCAAGAGGATCAATTTTGCGACCAGCCGGCATGGGTTCCAGTTCAACCCGACCAACTGCGCAAAGATGGCCATAGCCGGCACGGTCGAAAGCAGCGAAGGCGAATCGCACGCGGTCGAAGTGCCGTTCCAGGTCACCAACTGCGCGACATTGGGCTTCGCGCCGAAATTCTCGGCCGCCACGTCTGGGAAGACCTCGAAAGCGAAGGGCGCCAGCCTGAATGTGAAACTGGCGTATCCCAAAGCGCCGTTCGGCTCGCAGGCGAATATCGCCAGCGTGAAAGTCGAATTGCCCAAGCAGCTCCCCTCGCGGCTGACGACGCTGCAGAAAGCGTGCACCGCCGCGACGTTCGCAGCGAACCCCGCGCACTGCCCGCCGGCTTCGATCGTGGGCCACGCGAAGGCGACCACGCCGATCCTGCCGGTCCCGGTCGAAGGCCCGGCGTATTTCGTCTCCCATGGCGGTGAAGCGTTCCCGAGCCTGATCATGGTGCTCCAGGGCTACGGCGTGACGATCGATCTGGTCGGCACGACGTTCATCTCTAAGGCCGGCATCACGAGCTCCTCGTTCAAGTCCGTGCCAGACGTGCCCGTCGGGACTTTCGAATTGACGTTGCCAGAGGGCAAGTTTTCCGCGTTGACGGCCAACGAGGCGAACCTCTGCAAGGGCACGAAGACCGTGAGAGTCCGCAAGCTCGTGACCCGACGTGTGCACGGCCATGTGGTGCGCGTGCGACGCACGGTCACCGAGAGCGTTGCCCAGTCGCTGCTGATGCCCACGGCGTTCACGGCGCAGAACGGCGCCACGTTCAAGCAATCGACGCAGATCGTCGTCACCGGCTGCTCCAAGAAAGCCAAGAAAAAGGCAAAGAAAGCGTCCTCCTCACACCGGCACGGGAAGGGAGCCGTCACGAAGAGGTAAGCCTTTTTCTACAGGCTTGAGCGTCGCTGCCCTCTCCGGCGACGCTCGAGAAACCGGTGGCGGCGCACCCCGAAGCCGCCGGCCGGGCACGGGAACACAAGCGGGCGTCGCGGTCCTTCCTCAGGGGGCGCGGCGCCCGCGCTCGGCGAGTAGCAGAAGATCGCTCGACGTGGGTATCCTGACCGCCGACAGCGACTTCCTCGGATGTGGATGTCCCACCTGACCGGTCAAGACCCTGCGCGGGGAGCTTGAGCGTCAAGCGGGATCGTAATCGGCTCGGCCCTCCTGGCGGCCTGAGTTTCAGTCCCTCGTCCGTCGCTGCTCCTAGGCTGTAGCTGCTCTCTCGGCGGTGGAGTATGGTTTGCTTGTCGTGCTCCACGCGATCCTTTGTCTCTTGCCGGCCGTTGCGCTGGCGATATCGCTGCTCGCACGCCGTTATCCGGGTGAGCGTGTTCTGTCGGCTTTGCGGCGTGAGCGGCGAGACCGACGGCCGCATCGGCGCTCCTGCCTGCCGTCGCACAGTCGCTCGGTGTTTGTGGCCGTGGTACGTGGGGGGCAGCTCATCGGCCGTTCTCTTGCGGTGCGCCCCCCACCTGCGTTCAGTCCGGCGAGCTAGACCTGCCCGGACACGGGCGTCTGCCGCTCGTCCCAGGAGGTCCCTTCCGCGAACGGGCGCGAGGCGTCCAGCGTGGTGGGGTCCTCGGTGTTCCGTTCAGGCAAGTATGCGAGGAGCCTTTCAAATGTCTCGTCGTCCTTTCGTTGCCACGCTTGGCGCCCTTCTGCTCGGGCTCCCGGTCGTGGCGCAAGCGCAGAGCACGCCGACTCCTGTGAAGGAGAGCGGCAGCCCGATCAACGACCAGGGAAGCAACTACAACTACCGCTCCAACATCACCCGCATCGCGCCGAACGTCGCGGGCCTGAGCCTCGAAGTGTTGGAGTTCGCAGACCGGCTCGTGCTGCGCAACCACACTGGACAGGCGGTCACGGTGTATGGCTACCAGGGCGAACCGTATGCGCGCGTGTTGGCCGATGGGACGGTGCAGGTCAACACCCGCTCGCCTGCCTACTTCCTGAACCAGAACTTCTACGGCAATGTGAATGTCCCGTCCTCGGCGTCGCCGACCGCGACGCCCGCGTGGACGGTCGTTGACCGCACCGGCGAGCTTGAATGGCACGACCATCGCATCCATTGGATGTCCCCGGTCCTGCCTCCGCAGGTCAAGGATCGGAGCAAGCGCACCAAGATTTTCGACTGGCAGGTGCCGATCCAGGTGGGAGCGAAGCCGGGGGTCGTCGCCGGCCAATTGTTCTGGGTTCCCGAGGAAGGCACCAAGACGCCCGTTGGTGCGATCGTGGCGCTGGTCGTAATCGTGCTGGCGGGACTCGCGCTGGTGTTCGTCGTGCGCAGACGCAGGCGCGGGGGTGGGCCGTCCGGCGCGGACCCAGCGGCGGGCGAGGTGTGGTGAGCGGGGTGATCCATCACGACCACATCGCGCTTACGCGCCTGCGGCGCAGGCGGGCGCTCAGAATCTCGTTGACACTTGCGCTGGTTGGTGTCGGCGTGCTGGCGAGTGCTCCGGCGGCTTTGGCGCACGCGCAGTTGCTCGGCACCTCTCCGGCGTCGGGCGCGACCGTTCAGGTCCAGCCCAAGCAGGTGATCTTCGAGTTCAATCAGGCTGTCAGCGGGACGCTGGGAGCTGTCCGGGTATATGACGCGCAGGGCAATGAGGTGGACGACCTGAACGTCTCGCATCCTGGCGGAAATGAGCACTGGATGGGCGTCGGCCTGAAACCGGGGTTGCCCGACGGGACCTACACTGGCACCTACCGGGTTATCTCGGCCGACACTCATATCGTCTACGGCGGGCTGGTGTTCAACATCGGCCACGCCGGAGCGACACCGAAGTTCACGGTCGCGGGGCTGATCGGCAAGAACGAGAGCGGCAAGGTGACAGAGGCCGCCTTCGGTGTCGTGCGCGGCCTGAACTACCTCACGCTCGCGCTGATGGTCGGTGGTCTTGCCTTTCTGTTCTTCGCTTGGCTACCAGGTTTCACAGCCGTAGCGGGTTCGGAGTCGCGCTGGTCTGAGGCGTCGCGTGCGTTCGCCTCGCGCTTGGGGCGGCTGTTCGTGGTGGCGATCGTGCTCGGGATGGTTGTGAGTGTGCTCGGCGTTCTGTTGCAGGGCGCAAGCGCGGCAGGGGTATCGCTATGGGCCTCGCTGAAGGGCTCGATCATCAACAACACGCTGGAAAGCCGCTTCGGTGAGGTGTGGGGTCTGCGCACAATCGACTGGCTGGCGCTCGGCGCTCTGCTGCTGGCAGCTAGGGCGATTCACAGAGACGCGATTCCCGTGCTCGGACAAAGCGGGCAGAATGCAGAGGGCGTGGCGCTGGCTGTGCGTCCGCCGCGCGTGATCGTCGCGTTGCTCGGGATCGGCGGCGCCTACCTGTCGATCACTCCAGCCCTGGCCGGTCATGCGAGCATCGAGAGTCCGGTCGGGGTGTTCTTCCCCTCCGATGTTCTTCATGTGCTCGCCGGCGCCGTGTGGGTCGGCGGGATCGCATGTCTGCTGCTCGCGCTGCCGGGCGCGACTCGGCAACTGGAGGGCGCCGAGCGAAGCCGACTGCTGCTTGCGACGCTCGCGCGGTTCTCGCCGCTCGCGCTGGGTTCGGTCATCGTGATCGCCGCGACCGGGGTGATCCAGGCGTACATCAATGTGCGTAGCTTCAGCGCCCTGTTTCACACCGCCTACGGTGCGCTCATCATCGTCAAGATCGTGCTGCTGGGATCGTTGATCGGCCTCGGATGGCTCAACCGGGAGCGAGTCATCCCGGCGATGAAGCGCTTGGTGGGTGACGGCCTGTCACCGGGCGGGATCGGGGTGTTGGCTCGCCGCGCGATGCGCGGCGAGATAGTGCTGATGCTCTGCGTGTTCGGTGTGACCGCAGCGCTCATCAGCTACGCGCCGCCGATCGATGCTGCGTCGGGGCCGTTCTCCACGAACACGACGATCGGCTCGGCCGAGCTTGAGATGACCGTCGAACCGGCCAGGGTGGGGCTGAACACGATCCACCTCTATCTCATCAACGCGAAGGATGGCAGTCAGTTCACAGGGACCAAGGAACTGATCGTGACCGCTGCTCTGCCGTCCAAGGGCATCGGCCCGCTGTCGCTAAAGGCAAATCTGTCTGGTCCCGGCCACTACACGCTCAACTCGACGGAGTTGAGCCCCGGAGGGACCTGGGAAATCAAGATCACCGACCGCATCTCAGAATTTCAGGAGTACAGCCGCACGGTGAAGGTGCCCATCCGATGAGCGCAGCCGATCACCGAAGGGGCCGCGCACCGCCCATGAGACCCGGTAAGTCCAGCTTCCTTCCGTCACTTACTCAGGAGGTACACCAAACATGAAAGCCGAGAAGGTCGCCGTGCTGCTCGCAGCGGGCGCGCTCGCGGCGCCCGCCAGCGCACAGGCACACATCAGCCTGCATCCCAACACGATCCCAGCGGGAGCGTTTGCGACGCTCGACGTGCGGGTGCCTGGAGAGCAGGAAGGCGCCTATGTCAAGAAGGTGGACACGCTGTTCCCGGCTGGGTTTACGGGCGTGAACTATGAAAACGTGCCCGGCTGGACGGCGAAGGTCATCGAAACCAAGCTCGCTACCCCGATCCAGAAGGGCGGGGAAACGATCAGCACCGAGGTCTCCCAGATCGTCTGGACCTGGACCGGCCCGCTCGGGAAGGTGAGCAACGGCCAATTCATCAACTTCCCGCTCTCGCTGGCGATCCCCGACAACGCCGCTGGACAGGCGCTTGAATTCAGGACGATCCAGACCTACAGCAACGGTCAGGTCGTTCACTGGATCGACCCCTCGTTGACCGCCGAACACCCAGCACCGAGGATCAACGTCACGGCCAAGGGCGGCGTGATCGAGGAGATCGCGGGCCATGAGGCCGGGCCGGAAGCTGGACAGACGGCCGGGAGCCAGTCCATGCCCGCGCCGACACCGGCCGTCGTCAAGCCAAGTAGCGGGGCGAGCAAGGGTCTTGGCATCGCGGCGTTGATCCTCGGCGCGCTCGGCCTGATAGCGGGACTTGGAGCGCTTGCTGCGTCACGCCGCAAGAGCGCCGCGTAGAGACGCAAGCCCGCGAACCGCAATGTCGATCCTGCACCCACGAAACCCTGCGTCTCGCGTGGATCGTGGGTGCAGGTCGGCATCTCGCGGGGCCGGTGCTCTACGGCGCTGCTCGCTGGCCGCCGTAGGTCTGCTTGGCGGCAGCGTGGTCTTTCCGCAGGCTGCGCAGGCGCACGGCATCGTCGGCAAGGCCAATCTGCCGATCCCCGTATGGCTGTTCAGCTGGGCGGCGGCGGTCGTGCTGGTTGTCTCGTTCGTGGCGCTCTCGACGCTATGGAGACGCCCGCAGCTCGAGAAGTCGCGCACACGCAGGCTGTTCAAGCTCCCGCAGCCGGTTGAATGGCTGGCGAGCCTTGCAGGGCTCGCGCTGTTTGCGCTCGTTCTCTACAGCGGGTTCGCGGGAGCTGCAGTGTGGAGCGTGAACTTCTCGGTGACGTTCGTCTACGTCGTGTTCTGGGTCGGGCTGCCGGTGGCAAGCGTGCTGTTCGGCGACGTATTCGAGGCGTTCAGCCCGTGGCGGACCTCAGCGCGTGTGCTGAGGGCGCTGGTGCGCGGCCTGCGCCGGGACCGGGTGGGCTCGCCTATGCTGCGCTATCCGCAATGGCTGGGCATGTGGCCGGCGGTCGCAGGGATCGTGGGGTTCGCGTGGCTTGAGCTCGTCTATGAACTCGCTGCTCGTGAGCGGCCCTCGACGGTGGCGGCCCTCTCCCTCGCGTATTTCCTGGTGATGGTCGTGGGGATGACTCTGTTCGGTGTGGAGGAGTGGAGCGGGCAGGCGGACGGCTTCGCGGTGTATTTCAAGTTGCTTTCCAAGCTCTCAGTGCTCGGCCGCGACCGGGACGGCACGCTCTATCTGAGACGGCCGCTCAGCGGCATTACCGACCTTGAGGTTCGTCCCGGCACCGTCGCGCTGATCTGCGCGCTGATCGGCACGACGACGTTCGATGGACTCAGCAACGGTGGGATCTGGCGCAACAACGAGCCGCGCCTGCAAAGCCTGTTTGCCGACCTCGGCTTCGGAGCGACCCCGGCGCTCGAGCTGGCCTACTCGGTCGGCCTCGTCCTCTGCATCCTGCTGATCGTCGCTATCTACCGGGTCGGAATCCTCGGCGTCGCAAGCGTCAGCGAACGCTACGACAGCGACAAGCTGGCGCGGACGTTCGCGCACACGCTCGTACCTATCGCATTCGCCTACGTGTTGGCGCACTACTTCTCGCTGCTGCTCTGGCAGGGACAAGCGATGGGCTATCTGATCTCCGATCCACTCGGTAACGGGTCCAACCTATTCGGCACCAGCGGCTATCAGATTGACTACAACGTGATTTCCTACGCGGGAATCTGGTATGTCCAGGTCGCCGCGCTGCTCGCCGGACACGTTGCCGGCCTCGCGCTCGCGCACGACCGGGCGCTCGTCCAATACCGCGATCCACAAGAGGCGGTGCGTAGCCAGTATTGGATGCTCGTGGTGATGGTCGCGTTCACGAGCTTCGGACTATGGCTCCTCTCGGCCGTCGGCACATGAACCTGCGGGGTTCTGAAAACGGCATCTTAGTATCATCGGGCCATTCTCGCCGGTGCCGTTCTGCTCGCCAGCATGGTCTCGGTCAAGGTCGGTTATCTCGGTCGCGCTCATAGAGCTCGCGCTCGGTGTCGCGCTCGACAACATCTTCAAACTTGATCCGAACGCGAGTTGGCTTGCGTTCATCGCCAGCTTCGCGTCGGTCGTGCTCACATTCCTCGCCGGCGCTGAGGTTGATCCTGATGACCATCTTCCTCTGTTAGGCGGGGCCGCTCATCGGTCCTGAAGCAGCCCCAGGACGTTGCCATCGGGGTCGGTGACGGTGGCCACCAGGCGGCCACCACCGACGTCGTGCGCGGGTTCCTTCACGGTGGCGCCTGCAGCGGTCATCTCGGCCAGCTTCGCCTCGATGTCTGGCACGTGCCAGTAGGCCACCGGTGAGGTCATGCCCTGCGGTCCGCCGCCCGGCACCAGCCCGATGTGCTGGCCCTCGGCCTCGAAGCCGACGTAGTAGGGCCCGTCGGCCTGCGGCGGGACGCCGAGCAGCGCGGCGTACACCGCCTTGGCGCTCGCCAGGTCGGACACGGGATGCAGCACGGTCTTGATTCCCTGGGTGGAAGAGTCGGTCATGGTCACTCCTGAAGTCGTAGGTGGTCGGGATTGTCTGCCGGCAGGGTGCCGGGCGGATGCGCTTGCGGACGAAAGCGGGGCGGGAAGATCAGCCAGGCCAGCGCCAGGACGCACCGGCGAGCAGCAGATGCAGACCTTCGGCGGGACATGCCCCGCAAGTTTACCCCGGACACGGCTCGATGATCCGAGCCATGCTCGCGGTAGCCGCCAGATCGTCTAGCCTCGGCCTGTGGGAGCTTCAGTCGGCCTACTGACTTACACGCCGATCTTCGCGCATCTGGGCCACTGGTATGTCTCGCTGCCGGTCTTTGGGGGGCCGGTAGTGATCGTGGCGGTGATTGTGAAGGTCTCCGAGCGCCGCGAGCGGCGCCGCGCGCGAGACGGCGAGTCTGGCCGTTTGCGCGTCGCCGTGACTCATGACGAGAACGGAACGATCCTGACCGTGAGCGGCGCGCTGGACTACCCGGCCCTCCTTGACATCGAGCACGAGCTGGGCGTGGCGAGCCGTCGCGCCTCCAGTGTTCAACTCGACCTGAGCAACGTCACGGCGGTCGAGCAGGAGGAGCTTGCGTGGAGCCTCACCGAGGCGATCAACAGCGTCGAGGGCGCTGACGTCACCGTCTTGATCGGGTCGGCGCCTGCACTATGCCCATTGCGCGAGATAAGCGCCCTGGAAGGAGTTAACATTTCTCCTGGATAGTCACTTGCTGCTTTGGGTTCGATGGGTCATCTCGTGGCCCACCGGCGAGATGCCGGCGCTCCTCCTGTCTGTGCCGTGGGGCGGCGCAACACGCCGGTGTCGCGGGTAAGGCGCTGGGCGAGCGCCACGGGGATCAGGCTGATGAGGATCACGAACAGGACCACCACGTTGACCTGCGGCAGCTGCTGGCCGTTGCGGATGTGCGCGAAGATCCAGATCGGCAGCGTGTTCTGGGCGCCCGCGGTGAACGTCGTGACCACGATCTCGTCGAACGACAGCGCGAACGCGAGCAGCCCGCCGGCGACGAGCGCCGTCGCGATCATCGGAAGCGTCACGTAGCGGAACGTCTGCCAGCCGTCGGCGCCGAGATCCATCGACGCCTCCACCAGCGATGACTGCGTGCGGCGCAGCCGGGCCAGCACGTTGTTGTAGACGGTGACGATGCAGAACGTGGCGTGGCCGATGACGATCGTGAGCAGCGAGAACGTGAGGCTGTTGAAGCTGATGAACGAGTTGAGCGCCATTCCCGTGATGATCCCCGGCAGCGCGATCGGGAGCACAAGCACGAGCGAGACGGCTTCGCGTCCGAAGAAGCGGAAGCGATCCACGGCGAACGCCGCCATCGTCCCCAGGACCATCGCGACCCCCGTCGCCAGCAGCCCCGCGCGCAGCGACAGCCACAGCGCTTGGCGCACTTCGGTGTTGTGCCACGTCGAGGAGAACCAGCGGGTGGAGAGGCCGGACAGCGGCCAGCTCTGCACGTTGGACGGGTTGAACGCGTACAGCATGATGATCACGATCGGAAAGAACAGGAACAGCATGATCAGCGCCGCCCACACGGCGAACGCGACCCGGCTCCATCGCCCAGATCCGATCACAGCGCCTCGAACGCTCCCAGCCGGCGCGCGACCAGCAGATAGATGCCCATGATCACCAGCGGCACCGTCGCGAACGCCGCGGCGAACGGGACGTTGTTGGAGATCCCAACTTCCTGGTAGACGACGTTGCCGATGAACGTCGAGTCCGCGCCGCCGACGAGCGTGGGCGTGATGAAGTCGCCGAGCGTCAGCGAGAAGGTGAAGATGGAGCCCGCGACGATTCCCGGCAGGATCAGCGGCAGCAGCACCGAGCGGAAGCTCCGCCAGCCGCGCGCCCCGAGGTCCGCCGAGGCCTCGATCAGCGAGTCGGGCACGCGTTCGATCGCCGCCCACACCGGCAGGATCATGAACGGCAGCCAGATGTAGCTGAACACGATCCACATCGCCCAGTTCGAGTAGCCGATGTTCACCGATCCGAGACCTACGTTTCCGAGGAACCAGTTGAGAATCCCGTCTTTGGCGAGGATCAGCCGCCACGCGAACACCCGCACGAGGTAGCTGGACCACAGCGGTATCAGCACGGCGACGAACAGCACCGCCTGCAGTTTCTTGGGCGCGATGCGCGCGGCGAAGAACGCGAACGGCACCGCGAGCACGATGTCCGTCACGGTCACCGCCGCCGCGATCCCGATCGTCCGCAGGGCGATCGTCCGGTAGGCGGAGACTTTGAAGAGCGTTTCGAAGTTGGTGAGCGTCCAACTGTGGACGACCTTGCCGCTGAAGGAGTCCACGCTCCAGAGCGCAGACAAAAACAGCAGGAACAGTGCCCCCAGGTAGATCAGGACGAACCACGCCGCCGGGCCCGACAGGAGCAGTCCGGCCCGCAGCCACGGCCGGCGGAACAGTGCCGCCGACACGCGGGTGCGGGCCATGCCGTTCACAGCGATGCGAGCCGCCCGGCCCGCCGGCGACGGGCTAGGCGGTTATTTCCGTCCACTTCCTCTGCCAGACGCTGTAATCGGTGCAGTCTTCCTTTCCGTTCCCACAGTTTTTCACCGGCGTCTTCCAGAACTTGATGCTCTGGAAGTAGGCGCTCGGCGCGTTCGCGTGGTACTTCGTGCAGGAGCCCGCCTTGATCTTTTCCATAAACGGGCAGGCTTTCGTGTTTGCCGGCGTCTCGCCGAAGGAGATCGCCTGTTCGGCCTGAACCTTCGGGCTCGACACCCAGTTCACCCATTTGTAGGCGCAGTTCGGATGTTTGGCATGTGCCGCCAGCATCCAGGTGTCCGCCCATCCGGTCGCTCCCTGCGTCGGGATCAGTTCGCTGACGGGCACTTTGTCAGCCTGCAGGTTGTTGGTCTGCAGCGGCCAGGCAGCGCCGATGACGGCATCCCCGTTCTTGAACAGTTCGACCTCATCGGCGGCGGCCGTCCAGTACTTCTTGACTAGCGGGCGCTGCTGTTTGAGCAGGCTCACCGCCGCGTTGAGCTGCGCTTCGGTCAGCTCATACGGGTCAGTGATGCCGAGGCTCGGCTGTGCCTTTGACAGGTAGAGCGCCGCGTCGGCGATCTGAATCGGGTTGGCCGGAACGGTGACCGCTCCTTTGTATTTAGGACTGTAGATCGCTTCCCAGCTCGTCGGCGCAGGCTTAACCACCTTCGAGTTGTAGAGCAGCGTGTTCGGACCCCACTGCAGCGAGATGCCGTAGTGAACTCCGTTCACCGTGTTGTGCGACGGGGACTGCAGCTGCGGGATGAAGTTCTTCCATTCCGGCACCAGGTTCACGTTCATGGCCGCCACGTTGCCGCCACTGATCAGTCGCAGGCTGGCGTCGCCGGAGGCGGAGACCATGTCGTAGGTGCTACCTCCCCCCTGGCGCATCAACGTGACCATTTCGTCCGAGGACCCCGCGTACTTGGCATGCACCTGGCACCCCGTGGCCGCTTCGAACGGCTTCACCCATTCGGGCTGCGCATAGCCTTCCCAGGCGACGAGGTTCAACTGGCCCTCGCCGTTTCCGATCTTGGTAGGCAGGTTGGCCGTTTTCGAGCTGCTCGAGCCGCACGCGCTCACGCCGATCGTCATCACACCCAGCACCGCCGCCAAAGCCCAATCGATCTTCGCGAGCTTCATGACTTCTTCACTTCCTTCTCATGGTTTATGTCAAGCACCGACACGTCCTGCGCTCGCCAGGCAAGCCAAACCGCACGACCCTTCTCTGCCAGGGCCTTCTTGGCAGACATGTCGAGGTTCTGTTGCAACACCACCAGCGTCTCTCCGTGGTCGGTCTCTACAATGTAGCGCGTCACCGAGCCCAGATAAACCACCTCGCGCACCACCCCCCGTACCGCCGCCGCATCCTCCTCGCCGTCTCCGAGCAGACGGATCTTCTCGGGACGCACCATGTGACTGAGCCCGTCGCGCACGACGGTGTTCGAGGTGCCCACGAAGCCCGCCACGAACTCGTTGGCCGGACGCTCGTAGATCTCCCCCGGTGTGCCCACCTGCTCGATCCGACCGTCGGAGAAGACGGCGATGCGGTCGCTCATCGTCAGCGCCTCGTCCTGGTCGTGGGTGACGTAGAGGAACGTGATGCGCTCGCTCAACGCGCGCTGGATGGCCTTGAACTCGAGCTGCATCTCCTGGCGCAGCTTGAGATCCAGAGCGCCCAGCGGCTCGTCGAGCAACAGCACCCGCGGCTGGTTCACGATCGCGCGCGCAAGCGCCACGCGCTGCCGCTGACCGCCTGAAAGCTGGATCGGACGGCGTGCCTCGACGCCCGGCAGGCGCACCATCTCGAGCGCCTCGGCCGCGCGCTCGGCTCGCTCCCGCTTGGCCACCCCCTTGACCCGCAGGCCATAGGCGACGTTCTCGAGAACGCTCATGTGCGGGAAAAGCGCATAGTCCTGGAAGACTGTGTTCACCGGACGCTCATAAGGAGGACTGCGCGTCACGTCCACGCCGTGGAGGTCGATCCGTCCGGAGTCGGCGAGCTCGAAGCCGGCAATCAAGCGAAGCGTCGTCGTCTTGCCTGAGCCGGACGGCCCGAGCATCGTGAAGAACTCGCCGGCGAGCACCTCCAGCGATAGTCGCTCAACGGCCATCACTTCGCCGTAAGTCTTCCGCACCTGCGCCAAGCGGACAGCTACACTGGTCGACCCATCTCCGGACGGCAGAGTACGCGAATCCATCACATCGATCGTTGTACCTACACTGGAGGCCATCTAAGACGAGTGTAGTCACACTGCCGGTGAGTAACAACTGTCCTGATTGGATAACTCAGGACATCGGCTTACTCCGTTGAGGCGCGATGTTAGTCGTTTGGACGACTCACCGAAGCTCTCTTCTCGTCGGTCCCCGGTGGGTGTCTCCAAGATGGTCTTGAGTCGCATCAGCCTGCGGCTTGATGCGGTTGGTATGAAAATCTCAGACCGTAACGGGAGGCTGTGCGCGCGCAGCGGGAACGATCGTCCCGAGCAGGCCACGCGCGGTTGCGGCCAGGATCGTCAGATGGTCGAAGTAGTCGCGCCACACCGCGATCTGACCGTCTTTGACGTCAAAGCGCCCGCAGACCCAGAACTGGATGCGCAGCCGGCCCCACTTGAGCACGTCTGTGCGCTCGGTCAACACGGACGATCCGTCGGCCGAGATCAGGTGCACGTAGACCTCGAACCCCGTGCCAACCCGGTTCATCGCCTCGAACAACCTCCGCACACGCTCACGTCCGTGGATGGTCGGTAGTCCCTTGTTTTCGTAGTGCACGTCCACCGCGAGGAGGTCCGCCGCGCCGTCGCTGTCGGTGGCGCGTAGCCGGTCGAGGAACCGCTCGACCACGGCCGTCGGCGTCGATTCAGCGGCACCCCGATCCTGCTGCTCGCGTGCGGCCTCGCCCGCGACTTCAGTCATGCCTTCAAGCATACGCCTTCAAGCACACGGGTCATGGCCGTCGATTCTCTCACGCTGCGGCTGCACGCGCCGTCAGCCACTGTGCCGACGATGTGACGATGCGACGGCTGATCGAGACTCGTCCGAGCGATCGATCCGCGGGCTAGGGTGCGCAGCTCGGCTCCTCGCAGCCGCCGCCGGCGCCGGGCAGCCGGCCGAGCAGCTCGACGAGCGTCTCGATCTCGGGCGGGCTGTAGCGCTCCTCGAACAGCGTCCGGATGGCGGCCATGTGCGAGCAGGAGGCCTCATGCAGCTTCTTCTGGCCGGCGTCGGCGAGCACCGCGTAGGTGACGCGAGCGTCGCCGGGACACTCGGCCTTGTCCACGAACCCCCGTGCGCGCAAGCCGTCGAGCAGGCGGGTGACGCCCGAGGGCGTGAGTTGGAGGCTGTCGGCGAGGTCGATCCGGCGCATGTGGTGGTTCTCCGCGCGTGACAGCAGCAGCAGCGCCTCGTACTCGTTGACCGTCAGGCCGTGGTCGCTCTGCAACTGCGCGCTGACCGTGCGGCGCATGCCGGCGTGACCGCGCAGCAGCCTGATCCAGGCGTCCACAGCCCGAGACTCTTGCGCACTCAATAGTTGACTACTCATGGATTACGTGCTAGATTGTTGATTAGTCAAGTATACCCCTTCGATAGGAGATCCGAGATGAGCACCACCCTGGACACCCCACACGTCGATGCCCCCCAGACACTGCCGGTCGGCGCTTGGACCGTCGATCCGGTGCACTCGCAGGTCGGTTTCGCCGTCGCCTACCACGTAGGCACGTTTCGCGGTAGTTTTGCGCCCGTCACGGCCACGCTGGAGGTCGGCGAGGACGGCGAGGCCAAGCTGACCGGCTCCGCCGCGGTGAGCGGCGTGAAGGTTCAGGACGAGAACCTCTCCGCGCACCTGCAGTCGCCCGAGTTCTTCGACGCCGAGCGCACACCCGACATCTCTTTCGTCTCCACCGCAATCCGACCTTCCGGCGAGGAGCTCGAGATCGAGGGTGAGCTCACGATCAAGGGCGCCACCCTGCCAGTCACGGCCAGGGGGCGGGTGGGCGAGCAGCAGCGGTACATGGAGCGCCCCTACTTCGGGCTCGAGCTCCAGGCCATGATCGAGCGCAGCCGGTTCGGCCTGAACTGGAACAACCCACTCCCCAACGGCGATCCTGCGCTGGCCAACGAGGTCACCGTCACGGCCGAGCTGTTCCTCACGAGGGCGTAGATCGATGAAGATCCTCGCGATCCCGGGCAGTTTGCGCCGAGACTCCCTCAACCGCAGACTGCTGCTCGCGGCGGCCGAGTCGCTCCCGCCGGACGTCGAGTTCGAGCTGTTCGAGGGTCTGCGGGCCGTGCCGCCCTACGACGAGGACGACGACCGCGAGCCCGCGCCACCGGCCGTGGCGCGGCTGCGCGGGGCGATTGCCGGCGCCGACGCGCTGCTGGTCGCCACGCCGGAGTACAACTCCTCGATTCCCGGCCAGCTCAAGAACGCGCTCGACTGGGCCTCACGCCCGCTCGCCTCGAGCGTGCTGCGCAACAAGCCGGTCGCCGTCATCGGCGCGAGCACCGGCGCCTTCGGAGCGGTCTGGTCCCAGGCCGAGCTGCGTAAGGTTTTCGCCGCCACGGGCGCGCGCGTGCTCGAGGTCGAGCTCGCCGTGGGGCACGCCGCCGAGCGCTTCGACGAGCACACCCGCCCGCGCGAGGAGAGCCTGCGCGAGCAGCTGGAGGAGGTCGGCGCCGCGCTGGTCGCCGCGGCGCAGCCGCGGGTGGCCCTCGCGGCCGCCTGACTCGACACAACCGGGCGCCGGCACGGCGCACCCGGACGCGTCGATCTCGACCTTGGCCCGGCCGATGACAAGAATCTGTCTTTCTATCGTCGCGCGCGGCAAGGGCACTGAGCCGGGTTTGCGCCCAGCCCCATCGATTATGCTCGCCCGATGAGCACCCGCGTGCTGATCCTTGGCGCCGGCTTCGGAGGCCTGGAGCTGGCGAGCGCCCTGTCCGAAGCGCTCGGCGAGGAGGTCGAGGTGACGCTGATCGACAAGGGCGAGGCGTTCGTGTTCGGTTACTCAAAGCTCGACGTTATGTTCGGGCGCACTTCGCCCGAGGCGGTGCGGCTCGCCTACCGGGACATCGCCAAGCCGGGAGTGCGGATAGTCCGAGCGACGATCACGGCGATCGACCCTGAGAACCGCCGCGTGAGCACGGATGGCGGCGAGTATGAGGGCGATGCGCTGGTGGTGGCGCTCGGCGCCGACTACGACATGGACGCGACGCCGGGGCTGGCGGAGGGCGGCAACGAGTTCTACTCGGTCGCCGGCGCGCAGCGGCTGGCTGAGCTGCTGCCGACGTTCACGCGCGGGCGGGCGATCGTGGGGGTGTGCGGGGCGCCGTTCAAGTGCCCGCCCGCGCCGAGCGAGGCGGCGCTGCTGCTGCACGAGTACCTGATCGCGCGGGGCGTGCGCGCGGACTGCGAAATCTCATTCGTGCTGCCGCTGTCCAGCCCGGTTCCGCCCTCGCCGGAGACGTCGGCCGCGCTCGTGCAGGCGTTCGCCGAGCGCGATATCGAGTTCCTGCCGAACACGCGCGTAGCAACGCTTGATCCGGCGCGCAAAGTGGCGGTGTTCGACGACGGCGGCGGGCTGGCGTATGACCTGTTCCTCGGCGTCCCCAAACACCGGGCGCCGGATGTGGTTGTGGCCGCCGGCATGGTCGACGACGTGTATGTGCCCGTGAATCCGCGGACGCTGCAGACGCGGTATGCGGGCGTGTATGCGGTCGGGGACGTCGCGGCGGTGGGCGTGCCCAAAGCGGGTGTGTTCGCCGAGGGGGCGGCGCGGGTCGTGGCGCAGGCGCTGATCGCACAGATCGAGCGCGGCGAGCAGCCCGGGGAGTACGACGGACGGGGCTCTTGCTACATCGAGTTCGGCGGCGGCCGTGTCGGGCGCGTCGACGTGGACTTCCTGTCGGGACCGAAGCCGACGGGCACGTTTCACGAGCCTTCGGAGGCGCTGGTCGCGCAGAAGCAGCAGTTCGGCGCAAGCCGCCGCGCGCGCTGGTTCGGCGACTGACCCGTGGAGCCGCCGTCGTTTTGACGGGTGAGCCACAGCCGGGTTCTTGCATCGAGATGCTGTCGGCGCCGCTCACCGCACCCGCCGGCGTTGCGTGAGCGCTTTCATATGTGACACTCAGCGCGATGGCTACGCACCCCGGCCTGTACTTCAGCCACCCGGCCTGCCTGGAGCACGATCCGCGGGTGCACATGCCCGAGCATCCCGACACGCCCGAGCGGCTCGTGGCGATCGAGCGGGAGCTGGAGGCGCATGGCTGGCTGGGCTGGGAGCGGCGTGTGGCGCGCGCGGCGAGCGACGCCGAGCTGGAGCTCGTCCACTCCGCCCGCCACGTGGAGCGGATCAGGGAGCTGTCGCTGGCGGGGGGAGGCGCGATCGACGGCGATACGTTCGTCGGCGAGCCCTCGTTCCGCGCCGCCCTGCATGCGGCGGGCGGCGCCTGTGAGATGACGCGCGCGCTGATGGCCGGTGAGTCGTGGCTGGGGTTCGCGGGCGTGCGTCCCTCCGGCCACCACGCCGAACCCGATCGCGCGATGGGGTTCTGCCTGTTCAACAACACGGCGATCGCCGCCGCGCTCGCGATCGGCGAGCTCGGCGCGCGGCGGGTGCTGGTTCTCGACTGGGACGTTCACCACGGCAACGGCACGGCCGAGGCGTTTCGCCGCCGCTCGGACGTGTTGTTCGTGTCCATTCACCAGTCCGACATCTACCCCGGGTCCGGGCCGCTGAGCGACATCGGCTCGGGTCCCGGCGAGGGCTACACGATCAATCTCCCCGTCCCGTCCGGCTCGGAAGCCGATCTGTGGCTGTCGCTGATCGAGCACATCGTCCTGCCCGCCGCCTCCTCGTTCGAGCCCGATCTCGTGCTGATCTCGGCCGAATTCGACGCGCACTACACCGATCCGCTCGCCACCTGCCGTCTGGATGCGTCCGCATTTGCGGACATGGCCCGCCACGTCCGCGCGTTCGCCCGCGAGCGCACGATCCCGGTGGGGGCGGTCCTGGAGGGCGGCTACGCGCCGGCCGCGCTGGCCGAATGCGTGGCGGGGACTCTCGCGGCGCTCGCCGACGGGGTGCCGCCGGAGTCGGCGGCACCCGAGCCGTTCTTCACCGCGCGCGCGGCCGCCCACGTCGCCCACCACTGGCCGCTGTAGTGCGCGGACGAGGCATCCATATCTGCGTGACAAGTCCTACCGGTATAGGGATTTTCTACGGAGGCGCGAATAGAGATCCAGACATAGGGTTCGCACATCCGTTCCACTCCGAGGGGGAGCAGCATGAGCGTGTTGGCGTCAGCGGTCTTCAACCTCAACCACCCGGCGCACACGGTGGACTGGGAATTCGTCCACCTATCGGTGGCCAACGTCGTGGTGATCGGCCTGATGCTGATCGTCTTCGTCCTGGCGCTCGTGCTCCCGTTCCCGGGAAAGGCGCGCCGGGCGGCCGCCCGGCGTGGGGAGCGCGCTTCGTGAGCGCCGCCCCGCCACCCGCCACCCCGGCATCGAAGTCCTGGACCGTGCGCACGCGCGAGCGGGCCGTGGACGCGCTTCCTCCCGAGAAGCTGCTCCCGGACGGCCAGCCGACCTACGTCGCCTCCTGGATCTACGTGTTCGGGGTGGCCTCCATCGCCTCGCTGATCGTGATTGTCGTCTCCGGCTCGATCCTCGCCCTGAAGGGCCCCGCCTGGTGGCACTACACCGGCGTCGGGCACTTCTTCAACTCGATCCACATGTGGGGCGTCGAGCTGTTCTTCTTCGTGATGGTCGTCCATCTGTGGGGCAAGTACTGGATGGCCGCCTGGCGCGGCGGGCGCACGCGGGTGTGGATCACCGGTGCGGTGACGTTCCTGGTAGCGGTGCCGACGGCGCTGACCGGCTATGTCTCCCAGCAGAACTTCGACGCGCAGTGGATCGCCACGCAGGCCAAGGACGGGCTCAACGCGGTCGGCGTGGGCGCCTTCTTCAACGTCCTCAACTTCGGCCAGATGTACAGCTGGCACATCCTGCTGCTGCCCGTGGCGGTCGTGCTGCTCGTCGCTGCGCACGTCCTGCTCGTGCGCAAGCACGGCGTCGTGCCGCCGTTCGAGCTCGAGCGCAGGAAGGCCGCGCTCACCGCGGCCGGCGCTCCCGGCGCCGACGGCTCCCCGCACGCCGCGACCGCGGGAGAGCGGTCATGAGCCCGCTGGGACCCAACGACGACACCCAGCCCTGGAAAGGCCGCTATGCCCCCTACGACCTCGTCAAAGAGCTGTGCATCGCGGTCGGCGCGATCGGACTGTTGGCGGTGCTGCTTACCATCCTGTTCTCCTCACCTGACGACAAGCCGAGCACGATCGCTCAGTGGGCGCGCCAAAAACCCGCCGACTTCGTGACCGCGGCCGTCAAGGAGCTCGACGGCACCAGCCCGATCGCCGAATACGGACCCCCCTACAACCACAATGGCACAGGTCAGGAAGCCTGGATCCTCAAGCCGCAGAAATGGCTCGGCGTCAGCCACCCGATCGACACCGAACAGGACTTCGTGGTTGGTCCGCTGGCAATGATCCCCAACGACCCCGGGCTGACGGCTGCGCTCGCCCAGTACAAGGCAGCCCCCGAGAAGCAGAAAAAGGAATGGGCCGAAGCGTATGCCAAGCCGCTTGAAGAGACGGCGACCGCCGAAGAAGAAAAGAAGACACCGCCCAACACCGTGAGCGAAAGCAACGGCACAGTTCTCGTGAAGACGAGCGGCGACGCCGGACCGGTGCCGGTGATGATGTCCAGCCTGCTCGCGGACGCCCAGAGCGGCGGCGTGGACGGCAGCCTGCTGACCAGCAAGCAGTTCTTCCAGACCGACTACACCAAGCCGCTGCTGTTCATGGCCGAAGGCGGGTTGCTCTCAGAACGCGCCGAACAACATCACCTGCTCGGCGATCAGTGGGGCATGATGAACGAGACCGGTAGCTACCCTGGGCAGGCCTGGCTGTGGCTTTATGCCCTCTGGTATCAGGTCGAACCGATCAAGTCCTCTCCCAACGCGGACATCCTGGTGATGCTGGTGATGGGTGTGCTGAGCCTCGCCTTCATCTGCATCCCCTTCATTCCCGGCATCAACATCCTGCCGCGCAAGATCCCAATCTACAAGCTGATCTGGCGCGAGCACTACCGCTCTGAGCAGAGCTTCTGACCCAAACCGCGGATGAGCGCGGTTACGTCTTTGCCGCGAGCGGCCCTGCGCGCGCGCCCTCCCGGTCAATCAACCGCTCGACGCCGATCGTGCACACGCCCAGGCTGACCACGGCTGCCGCGACGATCGCCGTGGCGACGGTACCCGACAGCACGCCCTCCGAGAGCCCGAGCGAGGCGACGGCGGCCGGTACGCCCAGCTGCGCGGTGGCGGTCAGCCCGGCGCTCGGTGGGCGGCGCACGATCGCGACCGCGGCCAGGTGGATCGTGACGTTGAGCGCCGCGAGCGCCCCCGTCAGCGCCAGCATCGCCGGATCGCCCACCAGCCCGCGCAGGTCCAGTTGCGCGCCGAGGATCACGAAATACAGGGGGATGAAGAACCCGTCGGCGATGCCCCGCATCTGCGTCGAGAGCCGTTTGGGGCCACCGATCAGCGCGACCGTGACGCCCGCGCCGAATCCCGCGATCAACGCGCTCGTGCCGCTCTTCTGTGCGATCCAGGCCAGTCCGAACAGCACTAGCAGCGACAGGCGCAGGTCGAGCGCCCAGTGGCGCCGCTTGGACATGCGCCGGACGTGGTCCACCCAGCGATGGCCCGCCAGCAGCCGCGCGGCGCCGTACAGCGCCACCACCGCGACGGTCACGAGCGCGGCGCCGATCACCGCGTGTGCGGTGCGCTGTGGCTGCAACACGATCGGAACGGACAGGATCGTCACGACGTCGGCGATCGTCACCTGCGCCATCACCATCAGCACATCCGGCCCTTCGGCCTTCGTCTCCTGCAGCGCCGGCAGCAGCACCGCGGCGGAACCGGACGCGAGCACGACCGCGTAGATCGCCGCGTGGCTCGTGCCCGCGATCGCGGCGGCCGCGAACCCCGCGGGGACCGCGAGCACCCCGACGAGCGCCGCGAGCACCGTCCCGCCGCGCAGCGCGCCCGCCAGCCGCGGATCGCGCAGCGGCAGGTGCATCCCCACCGTCAGCATCAGCATCGCGAACCCCACCTCGCCCAGGAACGCGATCGTCGGTTTGGCCGGGTCGACGATTTCAAGACCGGTCTTGCCGACGATCACCCCCGCTGCGATCTCGCCGATCACGACCGGCACGAACCGCTTTTCCGAGAGCCCCAGCAGCGGGCCGCCGAGACCTGCGAGCACGATCGCGCAGAGGATGCCGAAGCTCACCGCTCGAGCCTATGCCTTTGGCACGCATGCCGGCATCCGCGCAGTGGATCAGGTCCTCTGGCGTGTCACCTCACCGCCTCCAACTTGGCGCGCTTCGCGACCGCCGCCGGCATCGAGCGGATCATCTACGCGGCGGCGTATCAGGGGAGTAAAGTCATGGACATGCCGCGATAGAAGGAGGCGAGACGATGCCTGAGCATCAGGAAGAGGCGGAGTGGAATGTCTCGGAGTGGCACGGCAAGCTATTGGTCGATTGCTACGGCGAGAAGATCGGCAAGCTCGAGGATGTCTACGTCGACGTCGAGACCGACGAACCGCAGTTCGCCACCGTCAAGGAGGGCTTCATCGGCCGCCACTTGACCTTCGTGCCGCTCGGCGGGATCAAGGTCGGCCCAGATGAGCTGCAAGTTGCGGTGGCCAAGGAACAGGTTCAGGACGCACCCAACATCGAACAGCATGGCGAGGAGCTCTCACAGGCGGACGAGTCAGCTCTTTACCACCATTTCGAGCTCAACTACACCCCTCCGAGCACCGAGAGCGGGCGCCGGCTCGCCCGACGCTAGACGGACTTTACTCCTCGCGCGATCGTGACGGTCGCGCAACTCGGCTACCCGTCGATCGTCACCGGCGTCCCCGGGCCGATGCGGGCGGCCAGCCAGTCGATGCTCGCGGTGGCGACGCGGACACAGCCATGCGAGGCGGCGGTTCCCAGCGTTCCTCCAAGATTGTCGCGCCCGTGAATGCCGATCTGGCCCGGGCCGCCTTCGAATTCCCGCAACACGTTTGAGCGGGCGCTGAGAGCCAGCGCATACGGGCCGCCGGCCTCGCCAGCCTGCATCTGGACCATCTCCTCGACGAAGAACCGGCCGGTTGGCGTAGGCGTCGAAGGCTTGCCCACCACGGCTTGAAAGGATCTCGCCATGCGGCCGTTGCCGTAGAGGCTCACCCGGCGGGCTGCGAGGTCGACCACGATACGCCAGGGTGTCACGAGCGGGCGGGTGCCCTGCTGGGCGATCCAGCCGGTCGATCCGTTGGGGCGACCGGGCAGCATCACGTCAAGCCACCGGACTCCGCCCGCACCGATTGAGCGTGCGATCACGGGCAGGGTGGTCTGCTCGCCGGTGATCGGCCTGCGAGCCGGCATGAGCACAGACTGCGGGGATCCGGCATCGGGCGCCCGGTGGGTACCGTGCGCGGTGAGCAAGACCGCGAGTTCCTGAGTCGCTTGCACGTGAGCTGTGTTGGAGGTCGCGCCGGCCGAGTCGACCGTGGCGCCGGCCACGCACACCGCGGCGAGACCGCCGATCAGGCAGCGCCCGAGCCGCTGGGGATGCAGAACCGCGCGAGGCGAGCGAAGCCGGGGACGAGGGGATGGGTCGATTGTCGTGTCCATGGTGCGCGGGCGGCTGGGCGACCCGACACGGGCCACCCAGCCTTGCCGAGCGTCGCTCAGCCTGTGAATGAACCCCGCCTGTGGGGGAGCGCCGGCCGCGCAGACGAGCGTCGGCGCGTGCTTTTGCGGCGTTTGGCCGCGGTCCTCTTGGCTGCGGCCTTTCGCTTTGCCGCCGCGATCTGTTTCGTGGTCTTGCCGACCGTCCTCGATCCGATCGGTGGCAGCGGGGTGGTTGTACCCGTGCTGGCACCCGAGCCGCCTGCGCTCGTGGTCGTTTCCGTGCCGCCGCCGCTGCCGGTGGCGCTGGAGGGGCAGTTGGACGTGGTGATGGTGTTGGTATCCAGGTTCACCGCACCGGTTCGCGCCAGCAGCCTGCCGTGGATCGTGGCGGCCGTATTGGCGGTGATGGTCGCCGAGGCCATGATCGTGCCGATGAACCGGGTGCCCGTCCCCAGCGTCGCTGAGGAGCCGACCTGCCAGAACACGTTGCACGCCTGCGCGCCGTTGACGAGTACGACGCTGGTGTTCGAACCGGTGATCAGCGTGGAGCCGATCTGAAATATGAACACCGCGTTGGGGTTCCCCTGCGCGTCGAGGGTGACACTCCCCGATGACAGCAGCAACGAGCTGCTGGCGCTGCGAACGCCCGGCAGGAAGACCTGGCCGGCGAGGTCGGTCCCGGCTGAACCGTTGCTCGGACGAGACGCGGCGTCGTTGTAGCCGGTGGTCAAGCTGTCCTTGGCGCCGATCGCCACAGCGTCATCGACGTGCGTCTGACCGAGTACATGCGGAGCGCCGGTGACCGAGGAGCCGGGGCTCAGCCCCAGATCGCCGAACATCGTCGTGGGGCCTGTGTTGGTTACCGTCGAGCCTCCCAACACCGAAAAGCTTGCCGCCGATCCCAGCCCCACGGTCGCCGAGGCGCCCAGGGCGCTGCTTGCGAACAGCAGCGTGGACAGCAGCCCGAGCATGAGCATGCCGACTCGAACTGTCTTGCCACCGGCCCGAGAGACGAGATGCCGGCTTACTGCGAGGGAGTCGCTGGAAAGCGGCTCATACGTCGGTGGGACGCCGCTTTGCATGGGCGTCTCCTCACTGCGGCGTTGACACCGCGATAGAAGGGGAATGGCTCCCCGGTCTTTTCGACCTGTTCATGTGCTCGACAGGTTGTCGCCCTCAGGTTTAGTCAAACGTGTGCAACTCAACGAATGTCTAGCGAAAGACTGGTGTGCTGACGCCACGTCTCCGCTCGACAGCTCGAACGCAGAGAGTTCATCGAGGAGGTGCACACGGCGCTGCATGACAGCGGCCTTGACCCTGCGACGCCGACCCTCGAGATCGCCGAGACGGTCCTCATGCGCAAGCCGGATGCGACCGCGTACCTGCGATCGCAGATTCGGAGCGAGCGTCTCGTGCCGGTGACCTACACGGTGCGCTCCGGTTGATGAGTCGCGCGAGGCGCGATGTGTGCCGGTAGACGGGCGCTGATCACGGTGCCTCGTTCACCGGACTCCACGCTGAGCGTGCCGCCGGCCAGGGTCACCCGCTCCTGCATGCCCGCCAGGCCGAAGCCGTGGCTCGTGGTCTCGGGGTCGAAGCCGGCGCCATCGTCGCGAACTTCGATCGACAGCTCGCCGTCCGACTCCGTGACGGCCACCCGCACACGGTCCGCCCGCGCGTGCTTGGCGACGTTCGTGAGCGCCTCCTGGACCATTCGGTAGACGGCGGTCTCGAGATCGCCGTCGAGGCGACCATTGCGCGTGGAGGGGCCCGGCAGCACAAGCTCGCTCTCGATCTCGAACCCGCTCTGCACGTGGTGGCGCTCGAGCAGCGCCTCGATCGCGGTGCGCAGCCCGAGCTCGTCGAGCGCCGCCGGACGCAACTCGGTGATGATCGCCCGCAGGTTGCCGATCTCCTGCTCGATGTGCGCGACGGCCTCGCGCATCGCCTCCTGCGCGCGCTCAGGATCGTTGCGGCGCAGCGCCGAGGACAGCAGCACGCGCAGGCCGCCCAGCCCCTGCAGCGTCTCGTCGTGCAGCTCCCGCGCCCAGTGGCGGCGCTCGGCGTCCGCCGCCGCCAGCGAGCTGCGCAGCCGGTCGGCCTGCACGCTCTGCGCCATCGCCACGGCCGTCGCCGCGCTCACCGCGAACGTGCGCAGCATCTGCTCGTCGTCCTCGCCGAACGCCTCCCCGCCCGCGCCGCGATCGAACGCCGCCAGCACGCCCAGCGCCTCCCCGCGGTAGACCATCGGCACGAGCAGCGCGGTGCGCGCGTCCAGCACCCCGAACTCGCTGGGGGCGGTTCGCAGCCTCGCCGGGACGTCGGTGATCCGTTCGGGGCGGCGATGCTCCAGCACCTGCCCTGAGGTCGAAGCGGCGATCGGCAGGCGCGCTCCGTGGGTCCCGTGGCCGTGGCCAGCGCTCGCCCGCACGACCAGCTCGTGGCCGTCGCGCAGCATGATCAAGAGGCTGCGGGCCTCCACGAGCGCGCGTCCGCGCTTGACGATCAGCTCGAGCACGTGCTCGAGCGCGACCTCTCCGCCGATCGCGACCGCCACGTCGCGGGTGGCCTGGAGGCTGCGAAACGCCTTCTCCAGCTCCTCGCGACGGCGCTCGCTGGTCTCGTACATGCGCGCGTTGCCGATCGCGACCGCCGCCCAGTCGGCGAGGATCGTCGCGGCCTCCTCGTCGCGCTCGTCGAACTCGCCGCCGCGCTTCTCGGTCAGGTACAGGTTGCCCCACGCCTGCCCGCGAATCACGATCGGCACCCCCAGGAAGCTGTGCATCACCGGGTGCCCTACGGGGAATCCGTAGCTGCTCGGATGACGGCCCACGTCGGACAGGCGCAACGGCCGGGGATGCTCGATCAGCACGCCGAGCACGCCCCGTCCTCGCGGCAGGGCTCCGATCGCCCGGCGGGTCTCCTCGTCCACGCCTGAGCTCAGGAACTGTTCGAGTTCTGAGCGCTCCTCGTTCAGGATCCCCAGCGCCGCATAGCGCGCGCCTGTGACCTCGCGCGCGGTCTCGAGCACGCGATCGAGCACCACGCTCAGATCGAGCTCGGTCATCAGCGAACGGCCCACGTCCAGCAGGCGCCGAATCCACGGTTCTTCGGAATTCGCCTTCACCCATACCGAGCTTACTCCGTAGCTCTCCCATGTCATGTGGGCTTTCTCGGCCGCGGGTGCCGTTCTCGCCGCTACGCTCTGCATGCGATGGCCGAGTGCGCGCATCTCGATCACGTTCACCTGACTCGCCTGCCCGAGGCGGTCGACGGCTGCGAGGACTGCCTGGCTACGGGCGGCGAGTGGCTGCATCTGCGCATCTGCCTGGAGTGCGGGCACGTGGGCTGCTGTGACGATTCGCCCAACCGTCACGCCACGGCGCACGCCGCCGGCGCCCAGCATCCGATCGTCCGCTCGATCGAGCCCGGCGAGGACTGGTCCTGGTGCTTTATCGATCGCACCGCGATGCGTATCGCGGGGATCGAGGGCACGACTCGCATCCCGCCCTCGCCGCTGGGCTGAAACGAAGCGCGCTCCGGCGGGCCTCGCATGAGCGGCGCCCGCCGCGATACTGACGGCCATGGCATCTGCCGCCGCTGCCGCGGGCTCCTCGACCAGCGCCGACCCCTCCGCCGGCCGTACGGCCTGGGCGCGCAATCTCGGCGCGCCGGTGCGGGACTTCCTGAGCACCGAGACCGGCGGGGCGGCGGTGCTGGTCGTGGCCGCGCTCGCCGCGCTCGTGTGGGCCAACTCGCCCTGGCCACACTCCTACGAGTCGTTCTGGAGCACGCGACTGGCGCTCAGCCTGGGCGGGCACGTTCTGTCGGGCAGCCTGCGCCAGTGGGTCAACGAAGGGTTGATGGCGCTGTTCTTCCTCGTCATCGGATTGGAGGCCAAGCGCGAGCTCGACCTCGGCGAGCTGCGCGAGCGCAACCGCATCGCGATCCCGGTCGTGGCCGCTATCGGCGGCATGGCGCTGTGCGTGGGCATCTACGAGGCGATCAACGCCGGCGGCGCCGGCGCCGGCGGGTGGGGCGCGGCGATGTCGACCGACACGGCGCTCGCCCTGGGCGCGCTCGCGCTCGTCGCGCCGAGCGGCGCGACGCGGCTGCGCGTGTTCCTGCTGACGCTCGCGGTCGTCGACGATCTCGGAGCGCTGGTCGTGATCGCCGTCGCATACAGCGGCCATCTCTCACTGCTTGCCCTGGCGATCGCGCTCGCGCTGTTCGCGGTGCTGGCGCTGCTGCGGTTCGCCGGGCGCTGGCGCGAGCCCGCGGCGGTGATCGTCGGGATCGGAGTGTGGCTGGCGATGTTCGAGTCGGGAATCGACCCGGTCGTCGCGGGCCTCGCGATCGGGCTGGTGACGAGCGCCTATCCGCCGGAGCGCGGCGACCTCGAGCGCGCCACCGAGCTGACGCGATCGTTCCGCGAGCAGCCCACACCCGAGCTCGCCTACCTCGCCCAGCGCGGGCTGACGTCGGCAATCTCGCCCAACGAGCGGCTGCAGTACCGGCTGCATCCCTGGACGAGCTTCGTCGTCGTGCCGCTGTTCGCGCTCGCCAACGCCGGGATCCACGTCGACGCTCATGTGCTGTCGGGCGCGGCCGGCTCGCCGGTGACGATCGGGATCGTGCTCGCCTACGTGCTCGGCAAGCCGCTGGGCATCCTCGGCGCGTCCTGGCTGAGCACCCGCCGGATGGTGGGCGGCGCGAGGATCAAGCTCGCCGTCACCTGGCCCGGGCTCGCGGGGACCGCCGCGGTCGCGGGGATCGGATTCACGGTATCGCTGCTAATCGCCGATCGGGCGTTTACCGGCGAACTGCTGGCGCAGGCCAAGCTCGGCGTCCTCGCGGCGGCGGTACTCTCGACGCTCGCGGCCTGGATCGTCTTCCGGTTGATTGCCCGTGTCCCCAAGACGGTGCGGGCCCGTCAGCTCGGCCGCACGGCCGCGCAGCTGATCGACCTCGCCGAGGACGTCGATCCTGCGCGCGACCACATCCGCGGCGCGCCCGACGCTCCGGTGACGCTCGTCGAGTACGGCGACTTCGAGTGTCCCTACTGCGGGCGGGCCGAGCCGGCGATCCGCGAGTTGCTGGCCGAGTGGGGCGACGATTTGCGCTACGTCTTTCGCCACCTGCCGCTCAGCGACGTGCATCCCTGGGCCCAGCTCGCCGCGGAGGCCGCCGAGGCCGCCGGCGCCCAGGGGAAGTTTTGGGAGATGTACGACCTCCTGCTCGCCCACCAGGGCGAGCTGACGCCTGGAAGCCTGCGCGGCTACGCCCAGGATCTCGGCATGGACGTCGAGCGGTTCGCCGAGGAGCTGCGCCGGCGCACCCACGCGGCGCGAGTCGGCGAGGATGTGGCGAGCGCCGACGCCAGCGGCGTCTCGGGGACGCCGTCGTTCTTCGTCAACGGACGCCGCCACACCGGCGTCTACGACGTCGCGACGCTCAGCGCGGCCGTGCGGGCGGCGCGTTCGCGCGTGCCGCCCGCGACAGCACACGTCTGAGGAGTACATCGCGGGTCGCCGCCGCCCAAACTAAACGTTCACGCCGATCTCGGCGCACGGGCCGGTAGCCAGCGGTGGACCGGCTGGGCGCCTGGCGCCGTGATCATCCGGGACGCGTGCCGGTGTCCTCGGCGGGGCCGCCTGCCGCGCGAGGAGCTCGAGGAGCTCGCGGGCGTGCAGCTCGATGGCGCTCCAGTCCTGGTCTGATTGGCTGATCTCGTCGACGATCAGCTCGGCGAGATCGGCGGCGCGGACGATCATCTGTGTATGGCTGCTCATCGGCGACCCTCCTGTGGCGAACACACGTTCGTGATCGACTTTAGGACCCACGGGCGCCGGAACCGACCTCGATCGCAGGCTTGTTCGCCTCCGGGCACGGAGAAGTCACGCTCTCGTCACACCTGTGCGATGCAGGGTTGCCCGGCACGCGCGATCGTCGAGTGCGCTCCCGATCCGCGCGGCGCACAGGAGGGCTACGGCGTCAGGCGCACGGGCAGCGTCTTGAGCTGGTTGAGGAACACGGACTCCACGATCGCGGCGTCGCCGGCCGGCTCCATCGCCGGGAAGCGGGCGAGGGTCTCCTCGAACAGGACGCGCAACTCCAGGCGCGCCAGGGCGGTGCCCAGGCAGAAGTGACGGCCGCCGGCGCCGAACGCCTGGTGCTCGGTGGTGCGGCGGATATCGAAGCGGTCTGGGTCCTCGTGGCAGGACTCGTCGCGGTTGGAGGAGACGTACCACATGACGACCTTCTCACCCTTCTTGATCTGACGGCCGTTCAGCTCGGTGTCGCAGGTCGCCGTGCGGCGAAAGTGGGCGAACGCAGGGAACATCCGCAGCGACTCCTCGACCGCGCCTGGAATCAGGCTCGGGTCGGCCAGCACCAGCTCGCGCTGGTCGGGGTTGTCCATCAGCGCACGCATGCCGCTGCAGTAGGTGGCCTTGGTGGAGTCGTTGCCGGCGGCGACGAGCAGGAAGAAGCCCATCACGATCTCGTGTTCCTCCAGGCGCTGCCCGTCGACCTCGGCGTGCACGAGCACGCTCGTGAGGTCGTCGGTCGGGTGCTCGCGGCGCTGCGCGATCAGCCGCCCGCAGCGCTCGAAGATCTCGGCGACCCCCGCTTCCACCCCCGCCTGGGGGCTGTCGTGCGGGTTCAGGTCGGGATCGCCGGCGCCCAGCATCATGTTCATCAGGCGCGCCCACACCTCGTCGTCCTCGGGCGGGATGCCCATGAAGCTGCCGATCACGCGCGAGACCACCGGTTGGGCCACGTCGAGGACCAGGTCACACGTCTCCCTGCCCCGCAGCCCGTCGAGCGCCTCCACCACGATCGCCCGGACGGCGTCTTCGTGGGCGGCGATCCGCTTCGGCGTGAAGCCCGCCTGGAACAGGGCCTTGATGCGATCGTGCTTGGGAGGGTCCATGCCGATGAACATCGCCCGTGAGAGCTCGATCGGCAGACCGACATTGGCGGCCGTGACGCCACCCAGTTCCGAGGAGTAGGTCTGCCAGTCGCGGCTGACCGCGCGGACGTCCTCGGCGGTGGTGACCGACCAGTAGCCGGGCTCCTCGGGAAATTCGCTGATGCCTCCGGTCCAGTGCACGGGGCACTCCCTGCGCATGCGCGCGAACAGCTCGTTCGGCACGCCGCCTTCCCAGAACTCGCGCTCGGTGAGGAGCACGTCCTCGAGGTCGCTGCTGTCAACAGTCGCCATCGCGGTCTCCAAGCTCGCCGTCAAGTGATGCCCACGATCTTATCGGGCTTACGCTCTTGCGATGTTACGCGAGCCGACATTCGACGAGGAGGCTCTCAAAGCCACGGCTCCTCCGGTGTGGCCGGTTGGGTGAGGAGCCGTGATGGGCGCCCTATGGTGTGCAGCGCCGCTCTGAGACGCGCCCTCATCAGCCACCTTGGGTTGGCCACCCTCGGATGACCGCCCTGGACGCATGTTCGATTCCCCGTCGTATGCTTAACGAGCGGATTGACCGCGACCGAACGTGATCATTGAAGCCCAAACGTGTCTATGCAGTGGCATTGGTGCGTTGGGGCTGCACGCCGAGTCTCGCGAACGATGGCCGGCGCGTAAGCGGGAGCCCACGATACCCAGCCGAACCAACACCGACCGTTCATCGCCGAAGGCGACCCCATTCGGGATCGTTCAGCGCAAGCTCGATGCGCGCACGAACCTGGTCTCGGTCGAGGGCGAGCTCGACCTGTTCACGGCGCCGAGCTTGAAGCGGACGCTCGTCGAAGCGCTGCAGACCGGCAGCAGCCGGTTCATCCTCGACCTGTCGCTGACGACGTTTATCGACTCGACCACGCTGGGGGTGCTCGTCGGCGTCACGCGCAGGCTCGAGGACGGCGTCCGGCTGGGGATCGTCTGCGCGCGGCCCAACGTGCGGAAAATTTTCGAGTTCTCCGGATTGGATGGCACGTTCGCGATATTCTCGACGCTCGACGAGGCGCTCGCGCACGCGCGGGAGAACGAGGCATGCGCGAGCTGATGGACAGGTCCGCCGATGGCGAGCCCCACGCGTGAGAGCCCCCAGCTCGCCCGTCCGCGCCGGCGCCTGCCGGCGGCCATCGTCCTCGCCTGCTGCGCCCTGGCCGCGGCCTCGATTCCTGCCGCCGCGGCCAGACTCGGCCACGCGCGGCTGATCCCAGGCTCGCCCGCGCCGAACGCTACGGGCCCCGCGCCGAGCGCACCCGTCGCGCCGGAACCTGGACACCGCGGACGTCCCGACCGCGGACGCCACGAACCGCCGGTCTCCGCCCGCAACGAACAATCAGACCCGGGTCATCAGGTGCACGTGCCGCCCCTGCTGCACGGTCAAGCGCATGAACAGCCGGGACACCAGAACGAACGACACCAGGACGAGCAGTCGGGACACCAGGGCGAACGGCCGGGACACCAGGGCGAACGACACCGGGGCGAACAGGACCCGGGCCAAGCGATCCCGGGGGAATCCGGACATCGAGGATCTGACAATCCGGGAGACCAACACGGGCGCTCCGGCGGGCCGGCTGTCGCTCTCCCCACCGGGTCACTCCCATCGCACGACCGCGCGCGGCGACACTCCCTCTCTCAGGCCGATTCCTCATCTGCCGCTGACACGGCGGCGGCGATCCCGACCACGCGGACCCGTGTCTCCACGCCCACGTCGGTTTCGACCGCGCCGACCGCCACGCGTACGGGGGCACCGGTGGCGACGACGACGACGACGCCGGCGGCGGTCGCCGGCCCTGCGACGACGGCGCCGGCGATCGCGCCTGCGGCCGTCACACATGCACCGGCGACGACCCCGCTCCAGGTCGTCGGGGCATCGCGATCGGCGGGCTCCGGAGGCCGCGCCGATCCGCGCCGTCGCAGAAACGCGCAGGCGCGCCGTCGGCACGCGCGCAGTCGCGTTGCCGCCACCACCCATGCCACCCCGGCCGTGTCCTCCTCGCTGGGAGTTGCACCAGTGGCGGCGCTCCCGGCCACATCCTCCCGCCCGCCGCGGGCGGCGGGGCATGCGCGGAAGGCCGCGCACGATCCCGCGACGGCGAGCAGCTCCGCGCCTATCGTGACGACGATCACCAAAATCGTCGGCGTCGTACCCACCCTGGTGTGGGCTCTCATCGGCGGCCTGCTCGCGCTCGCGCTGGCGCTGGCGGTCCGCTCGCGCCTGGCCGCGCTGCGCGCTCGGCGCCTGGAGCAGCAGCGTGGGGAGCTGCTCGCGGACGTCGGTCTGCTGCAGGCCGCGCTGCTGCCCGTGCCGCCCGCGCGGCTCGGCCCGGTCGGCACCTCCGCGGCCTACCGGCCGGCGGACGGTCCCGGCGCGGGCGGGGACTTCTACGATCTGTTCGCGCTCGACGACGGCCGCCTGGCCGTCATCCTCGGCGACGTCTCCGGCCACGGGCGTCAGGCGCTGCCCCACACGGCGCTCGTGCGATTCACGCTGCGGGCTTATCTCGAGGCCGGCCTCTCGCCGCGCAGCGCGGTGCAGACCGCGGGCGCTGTGCTGGAGCGCCAGCTCGGCGAGTCGTTCGCCACCGTCGCGGCCGCGACCTACCACCCGCGCGAGCGCATCCTCACCTACGCCTGCGCCGGCCATCCGCCGCCGATCGTGATCGGCTCGCGGGCGATCGAGCCGATCACCGTCTGCTCCGCGCCGCCGATCGGCGCCGGCGCGCGGACCGGGACGCGTCAGACCGTGGTGTCGGTGCCGGGCCGCTCGCAGATCTGCTTCCACACCGACGGCGTGACCGAGGCGCGGGTGGGCGCCGAGCTGTTCGGCGCGCAGCGGCTCGCGCGCGCGCTCGCCGAGCTGGGGCCGCGCGCCACGGCCGCTGAGCTCCTGGACCGGGTGGCCGCTCAGACCGACTCGCGCCCCGACGACATGGCGGCCTGCCTGCTCTGTGTCGAGGGAGGCGTGGAGGACGCCCCGACCGTGCTCGTCGAGGAACTCGAGCTCGATCGCGAGCAGGCCGCGAGCGATCGGATCGAGCCGTTTCTGCTCGCCTGCGGGGTGCCGCGCGGCGAGGTCACAGAGCTCGTGCGCTCGGCGCGCACAGTCGCGGAGCGCTCCGGCGCCGCTCTGCTGGAGTTGCGCCTCGCCGACGGAGCGCCGGAGGTGACGCTGCGACGCGACAACGTCGCGTTTCTGCACCCGCCCCAGGTGGGACGGCAGGCCGGTCTCGGAGCGACGCCGTGAACGCCGCGCCGGCGCTCGCCCCCGACGCGGCGATCGTGCTGGGGATCGCGTCCACCGCGGTGCCGTTCGCCTGCACGCCCGAGGACGCCGCCGAGCGCTGGCTGCGGGTCCTGCGCCTGCATGGTCAGGCCGGCGCCACGCTGCAGGCGCTCGGCGTGAGCGAGGGACCGCTGCGGCCGCCCGACGAGCGCGAGCGCGCTTCCGACTCCGGCGAGGGCGATCGCGACGATGCGGTCGCGCGGGTGCTCGAGCACGCCATCCGCCGCGCCGACTTGCGCGGCGCCGACGGCGTGGCGACGTCCGACGTGCTGATGGCCGTGATGGACGTGTACGGCGCGGACTTCGATCGCGTGCTGCGGGCGCATGGCACCGACCGCGACGAGGTGATCGAGCGCTTGGCCGAGGTCGGGTGATCAGGCCGGCTTCTCCTGGTGTCCGCCGAACCCCTTGCGCATCGCCGACTGCACTTTGCCGGCGTACTCGTCCAGCCCGCGCGTCGCGAAGCGCGAGTACAGAGCCGCCGTCAGCACGGGCGCGGGCACGCCCTCCTCGATCGCGGCGATCTGAGTCCAGCGACCCTCGCCGGAGTCCGACACGCGCCCGGCGAACTCCTCCAGCTTGGGCGATGCCAGCAGCTCCTGGGCGGTCAGGTCCAGCAGCCACGACCCAACCACGCTGCCCCGCCGCCACACCTCGGCGACCTCGGTCGTGTCGATCTCATACCTGTAGTGCTCGGGCTGCTCCAGCGGGCTCGTCTCGGCGTCGTGCTCCTGCTGATGCAGACCGGCGCCGGCTGAGTGGATGATGGAGAGGCCCTCGGCGTAGGCGGCCATCAGCCCGTACTCGATCCCGTTGTGGACCATCTTCACGAAATGCCCGGCTCCGTTGGGTCCGCAGTGCAGGTACCCCCGCTCGGACGCACTCGGCTCGCCGCTGCGTCCGGACGTGCGCGGCGCGGCGTCCACTCCCGGCGCGATCGTGGCGAACAGCGGGCTCAGCCGCTCCACGATCTCGGTCTCGCCGCCGATCATCAGGCAGTAGCCGCGCTCCAGCCCCCACACGCCGCCGCTGGTGCCGCAGTCGACGTGATGAATGCCCCTGCCCTTCAGTTCGCCCGCGTGGCGGATGTCGTCGTGATAGTGGGTGTTGCCCCCGTCGATGATCGTGTCCCCGGGCTCCATCGCCTGCGCCAGCTCGGCGATCGTCTGGTCGGTGATCTCACCCGCCGGCACCATCACCCAGGCCGTGCGCGGCTGCTCCAGCTTCGCCACGAACTCCGCGATCGTCGAGGCGCCCTCCGCGCCTTCCCCCGTCAGTTCCGCCACAGCGTCCGGGCTGACGTCATACCCGACGCAGCGATGCCCGCCGCGCATCAGCCGCCGCACGATGCCCGCGCCCATGCGCCCCAGTCCGACCATACCCAGCTGCATCGGTGTGTCAGTCGCCATCGTGAGGGCTCCTCTCATAGGCGTCGCTCGCTGTCTTGACGTGTGCGCATACCTTCTATCGCATGAACGGGCTCGCACCGCGGCCGTGGGCCTCGCCTCTCCCCGCGCAGACCTCAGCGCCGCTCGCGCAGCGCGCGGTAACGGCGGATCAGGGCGTTGGTCGAGCTGTCGTGCGCGAGCTGTGGCTCGGCCCCGCTCGTCAGCTCGGGAACGATCTCCCGCGCGAGCTGCTTGCCCAGCTCGACGCCCCACTGGTCGAAGGAGTCGATCTCCCATACGGTCCCCTGGGTGAACACGCTGTGCTCGTACAGCGCCACCAGCGTCCCCAGCGCGTGGGGCGTCAGCCGCTCGGCCAGGATCACGTTCGTCGGGCGGTTGCCCTCCATCACCTTGTGCGCCACCACCGCCTCGGGCACGCCCTCGGCGCGGACCTCATCCGCGGTCCGGCCGAACGCGAGTGCCTGCGCCTGCGCGAACACGTTGGACATCAGGATGTCGTGGTGGGAGCCCAGCGGGTTCAGCGCCTGGCCGAACCCGATCAGGTCGCAGGGAATCAGCTTCGTGCCCTGGTGGAGCAGCTGATAGAAGCTGTGCTGGCCGTTGGTCCCCGGCTCGCCCCAGTACACCGCGCCCGTCTGGTGCTCGCAGGCGACGCCGTCGAGCGTCACGTGCTTGCCGTTCGACTCCATCGTCAGCTGCTGCAGGTAGGCCGGAAACCGCTTCAGGTACTGCTCATAGGGCATCACCCCGGCGGTCTGCGCGCCGAAGAAGTCGCCGTACCACACGGCCAGCAGTCCCATCAGCACGGGCAGGTTGCGCTCCAGCGGAGTCGTGCGGAAGTGCTCGTCCAGCGCGTGCATCCCCGCCAACATCTCCGCGAACCGCTCGCGCCCGATCGCCAGCATCGTCGACAGCCCGATCGCGCTGTCCATCGAGTAGCGCCCCCCGACCCAGTCCCAGAACCCGAACATGTTGTCCGTGTCGATCCCGAACTCGCGCACCGCCTGCGCGTTCGTGGAGACGGCGACGAAGTGCTTGGCGATCGCCCCGGCCTCGCCGCCCAGCCCGGCGAGCGCCCACGCGCGCGCCGACTGCGCGTTGGTCATCGTCTCCAGCGTCGTGAACGTCTTCGAGGACACGATGAACAGCGTCTCGGCGGGGTCGAGGTCGCGCGTGGCCTCGACGAAGTCAGTCCCATCGACGTTCGACACGAACCTGAACGTCATATCCCGTCTGGAGTAGTGCTTCAGCGCCTCATACGCCATCACCGGCCCGAGATCCGACCCGCCGATGCCGATGTTGACGACGTTCTTGATCGGCTTGCCCGTGTGTCCGAGCCACTCGCCTGAGCGCACCCGCTCGGTGAACCGCGCCATGCGATGAAGGACCCGGTGTACCTCCTTGACGACGTCCACGCCGTCCACGATCAGCGACGCCTCTCGGGGCATGCGCAGCGCCACGTGCAGCACCGGGCGGTCCTCCGAGACGTTGATCGGATCGCCCGCGAACATCGCGGCGGTGCGCTCACCCAACCCCGACTGCCGCGCCAGCTCCACGAGCAACCCGAGCGTCTCGTCCGTCACCCGGTTCTTGGAGTAGTCCAGGTACAGCCCCGCCCCTTCGGCGGTCATCCGTTCCCCGCGCCCCGGATCGGACGCGAACAGCTCGCGCAGGTGTGTCTCTTTGATCGCCGCGTAGTGCTCGCCGAGCGCGATCCAGGCGCGACGCTCGCGAAGCGGGGACACCGCTCCGGAGGCTATGGCCCTACTCCTCTATGGGGGTCTCGGCGCCGGTGTCGAGCACGTCATGGCCCCTGTACGAGCCGCAGCTCGGGCACACGCGGTGTGGCAGCTTGGGCTGGTGACACTGCGGGCATTCGTTCGACGCGGCGGGCACGATTTTGTGCTGCGCGCGACGCTTGTGCGTGCGCGAGTAGGACTGCTTCTGCTTGGGGGTCTGACCGCCGGACATGAGCGTGAGGACTCTAGCAGCGCGGGATCAAACGGCCGCTCAGGCCGCGACCGATCCGACCACGTGGTGTGGCTCTGGGACGGGCTCTCCGTTCTCGCGCATCAGCTCTATGTGCATTGGAATCGCCTCGCCGATGAGCTTTTCGACCTCGGCTTTTGTTTTGCCGACTGCGACGCAACCGGTGATGTCGGGGGAGTACGCACCCCAATCTCCGTCCTCGCCTCGCTCGTAGATGACTAGATACTCGGTCATCGCATCTCCTCGATTCCAGATTTACGTCTGATATTCGCCAAGGTTCCTGGTCGCATGGTATCGCTTCGCTTGCCGGTGACGGTGACCACGGGCGCCATGTCTGGGTGCTTGAACTGGCGATGGCTGCCACGCTCGCGGACCTGTCGCCAGCCATTCGCTTCGAGAATCGCGATCGCCTCGTGAACCTTCTTCGCCACATCATTCTCACCCGACGATGTGTGCGTTTTCGGGACAGGCAGTTAGGCTGAGCACGATGTCGTTGGAGTCGATTCCCAGCGTGAGCGAGCTGATCCGGGTGCGCACGGGCGAGGAGCTGGCGCTCAACGATCGCTATCTGAATCCTCAGATGGGCAGGATCCTGCGCACGCTCGGGTTCGATCGCACGTGGACGGGGGGTGAGGGGGCCCATCTGATCGACTCGGGCGGCGAGCGCTACCTGGACCTGTTCGGCGGCTACGGCGTGTTCGCGATCGGTCGCTCGCATCCCGCGGCGATCGCCGCGATCGAGGAGGCGATGGCGGCGCACACCGGCAACCTGCCGCAACTGGGCGTCACGCTGCTCAGCGGCGTGCTGGCCGAGCAGCTGCTCGCCCGCGCGCCGGACTCGGTCGGCGCGATGGTGCCCGCGAACACCGGCACCGAGGCGGTCGAGGCGGCGATCAAGATCGCGCGCGCCGCCACCGGCCGCCCGCGCATCCTGTATGCAGAGCACGCCTTCCACGGCCTGACGCTCGGCGCGCTCTCGCTCAACGGCGATCCGATCTTCCGGGATGGCTTCGGGCCGCTGCTGCCAGCTTGCGACTCCGTGCCCTGGGGCGAGCTCGACGCGCTGGAGCTTGCGCTCGCGCGCGAGGACGTCGCGGCGTTTGTCGTGGAGCCCGTGCAGGGCAAGGGGGTCAATCTCCCCCCGGACGGCTACCTACTCGGCGCCCAGCGCCTGTGCCATCAAGCCGGCGCCCTGTTTGTCTGCGACGAGGTGCAGACCGGCCTCGGTCGCACCGGGCGGTTCCTCGCCTCCGAGCACTGGGAGCTGCAGCCCGACCTGATCTGCCTCTCCAAGGCCCTCTCCGGCGGGATGGTGCCGATCGGCGCCGTGCTCGTCTCGCGCGCGGCCTTCGACTGCGTGTTCGACGGCATGGAGCGCGCGGTGCGCCACGGCTCCACGTTCGGCGGCAACGACCTCGCCGCCGCCGCCGCGCTGGCGACGCTGCGGGTGCTCGACGAGGAGGACCTGATCGCCCGCTCGGCGCGCCTGGGCGCGCTGCTGCTGGAGCTCACGACGCCGCTGGTAGAGCGCTACGAGGTCGTGCGCGACGTGCGCGGGCTCGGGTTGATGTGGGCGATCGAGCTCGGCCCTCCCTCCGGCGCGGGCGCCCGCCGGCTGTGGGAGACGGTCGAGCGCCGCCAGCCGGGCCTGTTCTCCCAGCTCGTGACCGTCCCCCTGTTTCACGAACACCGCATCTTCTGCCAGGTCGCCGGCCACCGCATGAACGTCATCAAGGCCCTTCCCCCGCTCGTCATCGAGGAGTCGGAGATCCGGCGGTTCGCCGCGGCGCTCGATGAGACCGTGGCCGCGGCCGAGCGCTATCCCTCCGCGCTGGCCCGGTTCGGCCTGCGCGTGGCTCCCCGCGCGCTCGCTCGGCGGGGATGAGCCCGCTTTTCAAAGCGCTCTGACTCCGCGCACGCGAGGCGCCGCGGACATGACGAGCCGACTCGCCGCCCGCGCGGGCTCGGCATATTCGCGACTCCGACACCCATCCACCCGGGAGCCCCCCAACCGCCGAGTACCCTTCTCCGCCGTGCCCCTCGTTCCCAGAGACGACATCCGCAACGTCGCGATCGTCGCGCACGTCGACCACGGCAAGACGACGCTCGTCGACGCGATGCTGTGGCAGTCGGGCGCGTTTCGCGTCGGCCAGGACGTGGCCACGCGCGTGCTGGACTCGATGGATCTCGAGCGCGAGAAGGGGATCACGATCCTCGCCAAGAACACCTCGCTGCGCTACCGCGACGTCAAGCTGAACATCGTCGACACCCCCGGGCACGCCGACTTCGGCGGCGAGGTCGAGCGCGGGCTGACGATGGTCGACGGCGTGCTGCTGCTCGTCGACGCCTCCGAGGGTCCGCTGCCGCAGACGCGCTTCGTGCTGCGCAAGGCGCTCGAGGCGGGACTGCCGGTGATACTCGTCGTCAACAAGGTCGATCGCCCCGACGCGCGCGTGGCGGAGGTCGTGGACGAGGTGTATGAGCTGTTCCTCGACCTCGACGCCGACGAGCGCCAGATCGAGTTCCCGATCGTCTACTGCAACGCCAAGGCCGGCGTCGCCTCGCTGGCGTACGACGCGAACACTTCGCCGCTGCCGAGCGAGGGGGACCTCGCGCCGCTGCTGGATCTGCTGCTGGAGCGCATTCCCGCGCCCACGCACGACCCCGAGCACCCGCTGCAGGCGCTAGTCACGAACCTCGACGCCTCCCCCTACGTGGGGCGCCTGGCGATCTGCCGCGTGCGCCACGGCACGATCGCAAAGGGCCAGCAGATCGCCTGGTGCCGCGCGGACGGTCAGGTCCAGAAAGCGCAGGTCGCCGAGCTGTACGTGACCGACGCGCTGGAGCGCGTCGACGCGCCCGCGGCGGGGCCGGGAGAGATCATCGCCGTCGCCGGCATCGCGCAGGTCACGATCGGGGAGACGCTCGCCGACCCCGACGATCCCCGTCCGCTGCCCGTGATCACGGTCGACGAGCCCGCGATGTCGATCACGCTCGGCGTCAACACCTCGCCGCTGGCGGGCAAAGACGGCAGCAAGCTCACCGCCCGCCAGATCAAGGCGCGCCTGGACCAGGAGCTCGTCGGCAACGTCTCGCTGCGCGTGCGCGAGACCGAGCGCCCGGACACGTATGAGGTGCAGGGCCGCGGCGAGCTGCAGCTTGCCGTGCTCGTGGAGATGATGCGCCGGGAGGGCTTCGAGCTGACCGTCGGGCAGCCGCACGTGCTCGAGCGCGAGATCGACGGCCGCCGGCACGAGCCCGTCGAGCGCCTGTCGGTGGACGTGCCCGAGGAGCACGTCGGCACGGTCACGCAGCTGCTGGCCGCGCGCAAGGGGCGGATGGAGCACATGATCAACCACGGCGCCGGCTGGGTGCGCATGGACTACCTCGTGCCCGCCCGCGGGCTGATCGGCTTTCGCACCGAGTTCCTCACCGAGACACGCGGCACGGGCATCATGCACCACGTGTTCGAGCGCTGGGAGCCCTGGGCGGGCGAGCTCTTGACGCGCCAGAGCGGCGTGCTCGTGGCCGACCGCCGCGGCGCCACCGTCACCTTCTCGCTGTTCACCCTGCAGGAGCGCGGCTCGCTGTTCGTCGGACCCGGCGAGGAGGTCTACGAAGGAATGATCATCGGCGAGAACACCCGCGCCGAGGACCTCGACGTCAACCCCGTCAAGGAAAAGCACCTCACGAACATGCGCTCCTCCACCTCCGACGTGCTCGTGCGCCTGGATGCCCACCGCAAATTGACGCTCGACGAGGCGCTCGAGTTCGTGCGCGAGGACGAGGCCGTCGAGGCCACGCCCACCGCGGTGCGCATGCGCAAGGTCGTCCTGCCGAAGGTCGAGCGGCTGAAGGCCATGCGCAACGCGCGCAAGTAGGGCTTAACGCGCGAAGCCCGCCACGCGGCGGGCTTCGATGCGGCACGACTGTCCCTCGTGCGATGAATGCTACCGCTGTCGGCGGCTGTCGATAAGGTGCCGCGGATGAGATCGAAGAGAGTCCTCCGCATTGCCCTGCTGAGCCCCGTCCTGACCGTGGCGCTCGCCGCGAGCGCGTCGGGCGCCACCGCGATCCACTTCCAGTCAGAGAGCCTGCCGGCGCTGCAGGCGCAGTTGCACAAGCACGAAGTGCACGCCCTCACGTTCCATCCCACGCCCGCGCCCGGGCGCATTCACGCCTCGATGAACGACGGCCGCCACTACACCGTCGTGTACGCCGCCGGCCAACAGGCCACGCTCGTGGCGCTGGCGCACGCCAACGGGGCACGCTATACGGTCGCCAAGGTCAAACCGAAAGCGGCCAAAGCGACGCACCACACGCTGCGCTACATCGCCGGCGGGATCGTCGTCGTCGTGATCGTCATCGTCGTGGCGGTGCTGCTGGTCGATCGCCGCCGCAAGCTGGGTGAGGGCGACTCGGGGACCACATCGGCGCCGGGCGACTCGGCGACGTAAGGGTCCGTAGAACCCAATCAGAAGCCCGTATTCGTCTTCACGCGCTTGCGGTCGGACGCGTGCAGGCGGCCCTTGGCGTCGAGCGTGGAGCACGCCTGGGCGATGTCCTGGCCGAGCGTGATGGTGAGGGAGTGGCTGAGCGTCTGCTTGACGAGCGCGCGCATGATCTTGACGTGCTGCGCGTTTGGAGGAAGCGTGTAGGCGGGCACCATCCAGCCGCGCTCGGCGGCGAGCTGGGCGGCGACGTCGAACTCGTCGTAGTCGTGCTCGCCTGAGAGTTTGAAGGCGACGAGCGGCAGCTGCTCGGCCTCGGCGGCGCCGATGATCTCGAACTGTCCGGTGGCGGCGATCTCGTTGGCGAGCGTGCGCGCGTTGTACTTCATCGTCTCCATGATGTAGCGGTAGCCGGAGTGGCCGTAGCGCACGAAGTTGTAGTACTGGGCGAGCACCATCGAGGCGCCCGTGGAGAAGTTCAGCGTGAACGTCGCGTCGCGCTTGCCGAGGTAGTTCTCGTAGAAGACGAGATCCTCGGGCAGGTCGGCGTTCTCGCGGAAGACGAGCCAGCCGATGCCGGGATAGACGAGCCCGAACTTGTGCCCGGAGACGTTGATCGAGCGGACCTGCTCCAGGCGGAAGTCCCACTGCGTGTCCGGGTAGAGGAAGGGCCAGACGAAGCCGCCGGATGCTGCGTCGACGTGCAGCGGCACATCGAGGCCCTGCTCGTGCTTGAGCTGCACGAGCATGTCGTTGATGCCGCGGATGTCGTCGGCGTGTCCGGTGAAGGTGGTGCCGAGCACGGCGGCGACGCCGATCGTGTGCTCGTCCACGTGCGGCCGCACGTCCTCGGGGCCGATCGTGTACTTCTCGGGCGCGAGCGGGACGATGCGCGGTTGCACGTCGAAGTAGCGGCAGAACTTCTCCCACACGACGTGGACGTCGCCGCCGAACACGAGGTTGGGACGATCGGTCGACTTGCCCGCGGCCTCGCGGCGGGCGCGCCAGCGCCACTTCAGCGAGAGCGCGCCGAGCATGATCGCCTCCGAGGAGCCCTGCGTGCGCGCGCCGCGCGTCGCGCCGGGGGCGTGGAAGAGGTGGGCGAGCATGTGAATGCAGCGCTGCTCGATCTCGGCCGTCTGCGGGTACTCGGCGTGGTCGATGAAGTTCGTGTGCAGCGACTGCGCGATCACGCGGTCGGCCTGGGGCTCCATCCAGGTGGTGACGAAGGTGGCGAGGTTGCGCATCGGCAGCCCGTCGAGCACCATCTCCTCGTCGATCAGCCGCATCGCTTCGTCAGCGCTCATGCCCGAGCGCGGCAGCTGGTTGTCGGGCGCGGGCTCCAGCAGGAAGCGGTTGCCGTAGCGGGACTCCAGGCGCTCGATCTGCTCGCGCGTGAGCTCGGGGGGATGTCCGTCGGAGCGCGGCGCGCGCTGCTGGTGGGACGGCATGCCCGGGCGATCATACTCCCAGCCCGCGGGGGCTGGGAGAGCCCAAATCAAGAATAAGACTCAATCTTGATAGGGTTGGGCCGGTGGCTATGAGAACTCCGGGCGAGGTGTATCGCTCCCGCTCCCGCGCGCGGGCGGCCGGGCCCGCTCGTCCACGCACGTCGGCACTGGCGGCCTGCGCGCTGATGGCCGCGTTCATGGCGGGCTGTGCCGGCGGCGGGCCGAGCGCGACGGCGGGCGCGGGCGGCGGCGGCAGGCTGAGGGTGGTGGCCGCGGAGAACTTCTGGGGCAGCATCGCGAGCCAGCTCGGCGGGAGCAAGGTGGCGGTGCAGAGCATCATCGTCGATCCGAGCACCGACCCCCACAGCTACGAGCCGACCGCGGCGGACGCGCGCACGATCGCGGGCGCTCGGCTGGTGATCGTCAACGGCATCGGCTACGACAACTGGGCGCCGAAGCTGCTCGCGGCCAGCCCGGCGGAAGGCGATGGCCGGGTCGTGTTGAACGTGGGCGAGGCCTTGGGATTGAAGGACGGCGACAATCCCCATCAGTGGTATGCGCCGGCGAGCGTGAAGAGGGTGGTGGGGGAGATCGTCGCCGGCTACGACAGGCTCGACCCGGCGAACGCGGGGTACTACGCCGCACAGGAGAGGACGTTCGAAACCAAGAGCCTCGCGCGCTATGACGAACTGCGCGCGCGCATCCGGGCGCGGTACGCGGGCACGCCGGTGGGCTACAGCGAGAGCATCTTTCGACCGCTGGGCGAAGACCTCGGGCTGAAGCTCATGACCCCGTACGGCTTCGCCAAGGCGATCGCCGAGGGCGGCGAAGTGACCGCTCAGGACAAGCTAACGGTCGACGAACAGGCCGAAAACCGCGGGGTGAAGGTGTGGGTGTTCAACAGCCAGAACGTCACGCCGGACGTGCAGCGAGTGAATGAAATCGCGCGGGCGCACGGGATCCCGATCGCGACCGTGACCGAGACGCTGGCGCCGGCGAGCGACAGCTTCGAGCAGTGGCAGGTCGCGCAGCTGGAAGGGCTCGAGCGAGCGCTGCGGGCGGGGACGGGGCGGTGAGCGCTGTGACGGGCGCCGACACGCCGGCGGGAGCGGCACTCGAGCTGCGCGACGCGCGCGTGGACGTGGGTGGGCGGGCGGTGTGGAGCGAGGTGAGCATGAGCATGGGTCAAGGCGAGTTCGTCGCGCTGCTGGGGGCGAACGGGTCGGGCAAGTCGACGCTGCTGAAGGCGGCCCTGGGGATGTTGGGGCTGAGCGCGGGCAGCATCTCGGTGCTGGGAGGACCGGCGGGGAGCGCGAATGTGAAGGTCGGATACCTGCCCCAGCGGCGGGCGTTCGACGGCGGCACGAGGCTGTGCGGGCGGGACATCGTGCGGCTCGGGTGTGACGGGGAGCGTTGGGGCGTGCCGCTGCCGGCGCCGCGCTGGAGCGCAGCGGGCAGGCGCCGGAACGCCGATGCCGAGCGGGTGGCCGAGGCGATCGAGCTGGTCGGGGCGAGCGCGTACGCGGGCCGGTCGATCGGAGAGTGCTCCGGAGGGGAGCAGCAGCGGCTGCTGATCGCCCAGGCGCTCGTGCAGCGCCCGCGGCTGCTGCTGCTGGACGAGCCGTTGGACAGCCTCGACCTGCCCAACCAGGCGACCGTGGCTGCGCTCGTGGCGCGGATCTGCCGGGAGGCAGGCGTCGCGGTGCTGCTGGTCGCGCACGACGTCAACCCGCTGCTGCCCTACCTCGACAGGGTCGTGTACCTGGCGGGCGGGCGCGCGGTGGAGGGAACCGTGGCGGAGGTCGTCAGCAGCGAGACGCTGAGCAGGCTGTACGGGATGCCGGTGGAGGTGCTCAAAGCTCGGGACGGGCGGCTGGTCGTCGTCGGCCAGCCCGAGCCGCCGGCCCACCACCACGACCGCCACGAACACTCGCACGAGCACGACCATGTCCACTGAGCCCCTCGATCCACCGTCCGTTCAGTGACGAACCCGACCCTGACCTGGAACGTGGCGCGCGACGCGAGCGAGGTGCTCGAATATCACTTCATGGTCAACGCGCTGCTCGCGGGCACGATCGTCGCAGTGACGGCGGGCCTGCTGGGGTGGTTCATGGTGCTCCGCGCGCAGACGTTCGCGGGACATACGCTCGCGATGATGGCGTTTCCCGGCGCAACGGGGGCGGCGCTGATCGGGGTCGCGGCGGCGTGGGGGTACTTCGCGTTCTGCGGCGCGGGGGCGCTTGCGATCGGGTGGCTGTCGGGCGGGCGGACGCGTTCGTGGAGCGAGCAGTCGGCGGGCATCGGCGCGGTGCAGGCGCTCGCGCTGGGGCTGGGGTTCCTGTTCGTGAGCCTGTACGGGGGCGTGCTGGGGGATTTGGAGAACCTGTTGTTCGGCACGTTCCTGGGGGTCTCCGACGGGCAGGTGCTGACGCTCGCGGTCCTCGCCGCGGGCTCGCTGATCGCGCTGGCGGCGCTGGGGCGGCCGCTGCTGTTCGCGAGCGTCGACCCGGATCTCGCGGGCGCCCGGGGCGTGCCCGTGCGCGGGCTGTCGATCGCGTTCCTCGGGCTGCTGGGGCTCGCGGTCGCCGCGACGAGCCAGGTCACGGGCGTGCTGCTCGTGTTCGCGCTGCTCGTGGCGCCGGCGGCGACGGCACAAGTGCTCACACCCCGTCCTGGGCTGAGCCTGGTGCTGACGGTCGCGCTGGGGCTCGCGATCGTGTGGGTCGGGCTGGGGATCGCCTACTTCTCGGCGTACCCGGCGGGCTTCTATGTCGCGAGCATCGCGTTCGCGCTGTACATGCTCGCGCGTATGTGGGCCTGGGCGCGGAACGCTCACGGGTCGCGGCGGCGCGCGGCGCCGAGCCCCGGGCGTCCAGAGATGGACGCTCCGCCGACCGAGGGCGTGATCGCGTGACGGGCAGGGCTTGTCGGGCCGCGAAGCGTCTGACCGCGCCCCCCGAATCGGGGGGCATGTAGGCGTGTTCGGCCAGGAGTTCATGCGCAATGCTCTGCTCGCGGGCACGTTCGTGGCGCTGGCGTGCGGGGTCAGCGGCTGGTTCGTGGTGCTGCGCGCGCAGGTGTTCGCCGGGGACGCGCTCAGCCACGTCGCGTTTCCGGGTGCGCTGGCGGCCGCGGCGGCGGGGATCGACGAGCGCGTCGGGCTGTTCGCGGCGACCGTGCTCGTCGGGTCGGGCATCGGCCTGCTCGGGCTCGGGGGCGGGGCAGCGGGCGCCCGATCGGGCGGTGGCGGCTCGGCCGCGCAGGACACGGCGATCGGGATCGTGTTCATGTTCGTGCTCGGGCTGGGCGTGTTCTTCCTGACCCTGTTCGGCATGAGCGCCGGCGGCGGCGCGGGCATCCAGGCGGCGCACACGCTGTTCGGGTCGATCTACGGCCTCGGCGGCGGCGAAGCGCGCGTGGCGGCGGCGGTCGCGCTGGCGGCGACCGTAGGCACGTTGGCGATCGCCCGGCCGCTGCTGTTCGTGTCGCTGGCGGCGGACGTCGCCGCTGCCAGAGGCGTGCCGGCGCGAGCGCTGAGCGCCGGGTTCCTCGCGCTGCTGGGCGTCGTCGCGGCGGGAGCGACGCAGGCCGTGGGCGCCCTGCTGCTGCTCGGGCTGCTGACGGGGCCGGCGGCCGCCGCGCACCGGCTGACGGGCAGGCCGTACGCGGGCATCGCGCTCGCGGGCGCGCTGGCGGTCGGGGCGATGTGGGGCGGGCTGGCGCTCAGCTACGCCGTGCCGCGGCTGCCCCCGAGCACGGCGATCGTAGCGCTGGCGGTGGGGGTGTATGCGGTGGCGGCGCTAGTCGATACGTGGACGCGTCGTCGGTCGCAAAGCTCCGAGGCGCACGGCGAGACCTTGACAGCGCCGTCGCCCAGCATGGATGCGACGACTACCATCGCAACATGACCGCAGGCGAGACGACAGCAGGCTGGGCCGAGCGCGCCGAGGCGACGCTCGCCGCGGCCGGACACCGCCGCGGCGGCGCCAGGCGCGCGCTGCTGGAGCTGCTGGCCGAAACGGGGACCGATTCGGGGGACACTCGCTCCGCTCGCATCCCCGAATCGGCCAGCGCCGAAGGCGCGTGTCTCCCGGCTTCGGCGGGCCAGGAGTGTGCGCTGACCGCGCACGAGATCGAGGACGCGTTGCGCGCGCGCGGCAAGGGCAAGCGTGCCGTCAGCCGGGCGAGCGTGTACAGGATCCTCGACGAGCTCGAGCGGCTGCGGCTGGTGCAGCGCGTGGAGACCGGACAGACGATGGTCCGCTACGAGCGCATGTGCGAGCACGACGAGCACCACCACCATCTCGTGTGCGACGAGTGCGGGGTGGTGATGCCGTTCTCCGACGCCGGGCTGGAGCGCGCGATCGAGACGCTCAGCGAGCGGGTGCCGCTGGCGGTGTCCGAGCACGAGATCGTGTTGCACGGCTCGTGCCAAGACTGCGCGGCGTAGACGTCTGCGCGACGGGCCGTCCCCACAGGTAGGCGAGCGCGCAGATCAGGGCGAAGACCGCCACGACGAGCAGCACCGGGCCGGAGTCCTCGGCGAGCGCGCCGACGACGCCCGCGGTCAGCCCGCCGCACAGCGCGGCCCGCCACGCGGGGTCGCCCGCGACGGGGGCCAGCAGCCGCTCGCGCCGACCCAGGCCCAGCGCGGCGGCCAGCAGCGCGAGGGCGGTGGCGAACGGCATCGCATGGTTGTTCAGCTCGCCCCACGCGGCGCTGTAGCGGCGCACGATCACGTCGCGCACCTCACCGGCGGAGCGCGCGTGCAGGATGGTGCCCGTGTAGTGGCCCGAGCCGTGGGCGGTGGCGAGATCGAGCGCGGCCAGGGCGACGAGGCCCAGCACGGGGGCGATCAACACGACCAGGGCGCGGCGGCGGGTGAGCGCGCCGGGCAGCAGCATCGCGCTCGCCACGGCGAAGCCGGCGCTGACGAGGATCACGCCGCCGACGCCGGCGCCGATCCGCGCCGAGCCCTCGACGACGGCGAGCAGGACGCCCGCGCCCGCCATCGCAGAGGCCGCGCGGCGACCGTGCACGGAGGGATACAGCGCGGCGGCGACCGCCGCGAGCACGAGCACGGCGAGGCCGGACTTGAGCTCGTTGCCGATGCCGTAGAAGCGCGCGCCGAGGATCGGATTGGGCCCGAGCAGCGAGCGCATCAGCAGCTGCGTGCCCGCGAGCGCGTCGGCGGTGAGCGCGACCACGGCGACGGCCGCGGGGAGGAGCGGCGCGCGGGGCCACGCGAGCAGCAGGTCGGTGAGCGCTCCCAGCGTCAGGCACGCGCACACGATCGTCAGGTACTCGACCGCCGCGCTCGGCTGCAGCGCCGCTGGAATCAGCACGGCGACGGGCGCCCACAGCACGCTGAGCGCGCCGGTGCGCAGCGCCCACGCCCGGGCGCGCGGCGAGGGGGTCGATAGGAGCAGGAGCACAGCCCACGCGCTCAACAGGAACGCAAGCGCCTTCAGCCGCCGTCCGCCGATCACGTGCAGGCGCGCCATCAACGAGCGCAGGCTCGCAGAGCGCAGACGGCCGTCGAGACGGATCGGATGGCCGCGCATGGCGGACGGGATCGGAAGGCCGAGGTGGCGCAGGATCGTGGGGGCGAGGTCGATCGCCGCGATCAGCCCGCGCTCGTTCGTCGTCTGCGAGGTCAACGTCCTGCCGCCGCCGAGCCCGCCGACGGCAGCCCACAACAACTCGCGCCCCGTCGCGTCCCGATTGCGCTGCACGACGATCTCGAGCTCGTCCGCCGCGCGCGCGGCGCTCAGCGCGCGCAGGTCGGCAACGCCGGCCATGCCGGCAGGCAGCTCGGCGAGGACAAAGCGTCTGTGTCGCAGCAGCTCGGCGACGTGCGCGAGCGGCGCCGGTGCGGACCCCACGCGCGCCCCTCGGGTGATGCCGAGCAGCGGCTGGACGGTCGAAAGCGGGTCCTGCGTGGCGGACATGATCCCGACGGACAGGCCCGGTACGCTCGCAAGCTGGGCCTCGCCGGCCGGCGCGAACGCCAGCAGGACCGTGCTCCGCGCGGGCGGGTCGGCGGCCGCGGCGCCGGACGGGCAAAGGCCGAGCGCCAGTACGACACAGATCGGGAATGCGCGCCACGCACCCCGGCCGAGTGGGCTCAGCCCTCGGCCCCCTCGGTGGCCACGCCTGCGCGCGGGTGTGGCGCCGTGCCGGGGAGCACGGGCGAGCGCCCGTCCGCGGTATCAGACGGCAACACGGTGCCCTCGATATTCAGCCGCGGCAGCACTCTGTCCAGCCACGCGGGGATGTGCCAGGTGCGCTCGCCGACGAGGTGCAGCACCGCCGGCAGCAGCAGGCAGCGCACGACGAGCGCGTCGAGCAGCACGGCGCTGGCGAGGCTCAGGCCGAACTCCTTGATGACGCGGCTTTCGCCGAGCATGAACGACAGGAACACGCACACCATGATCGCCGCGGCCGCGGTCACCACGCGCCCGGTCAGCGCGAGGCCCTCGGCGACCGCGCGCGAGTGTTCGCGGGTATGCGTCCAGCGCTCGTGCATGCGCGAGATCAAGAACACCTCGTAGTCCATCGACAGGCCGAATACGATCGCGAACAGCATCACCGGGATGAACGACTCGATCGGCCCCTGCTGGACGCCGAACAGGCTTCCCAGCCAGCCCCACTGGAAGATCGCGACGATCACCCCGAGCGAGGCGCTGATGCTGAGCAGGTTCATGACGGCGGCCTGCAGCGGGATCACCAGCGAGCGGAACACGATCATCAACAGCAGCGCGCTCAGCAGCACGACGACGCCGATGAACAGCGGCAGCTTGTGGCCGAGCACCGCGGCGAAGTCGACCGCGCCCGCGGTGACGCCGCCGGCGTACACGGCCATGCCGGTGTGAGCCTCGACCGGCGGGATCACGCTGCCACGCAGGTGAGAGACCAGCTGGGTGGTCGCATAGGCCTGCGGGGAGGAATGCGGATAGACGGTGATCGTGGCCACTTCGCCTGCCGGGTTGAGCTTGGCGGGGGCGACCGCGGCCACGCCGGGCGTCGCGGCGATCGCCGCGCGCAGCTTTTCGACGGACGCCTTGCCGCCCCCCGGGGGCGATGCGACGACGATCCCCTGCTCGGCGGCTTCATGGCTTGGATTGGGGACCTTCGCCACGACCAGCAGCGGGCCGTTGAACCCTTCGCCGAACCCCTGTGCGAGCAGCTCGTACGCGCGGTGGGTGGTCTGGTTCGGAGGGTCGTTGGAGGCGTCGCTCGATCCGAGTCGCAGCGCCATCGCCGGCGCCGCGATCAGCAACATCACCAGCGTGGAGAAGACCGCGATCGTCCAGGGTCGGCGCTGCACGAATGCGCTCCAGCGCAGCCACGTGTGCCCAGCCTGCAGCGTGCTGTCGCCCCCGGCGAGCGTCTGTGTCCCGGTGGACCTCGCGGTCTGGGGGGCGCCGGCGACCGAGGTGAGCGCGCCGTCCTGCGCCTCGCGGGCCGCACGAGCGCGCGCGCGGCGACCGGGTCTCGCGACGCGCGCGCCGGCGATCGTCAGCAGCGCCGGCAGCAGCGTCAGCGAGGCGAGCATCACCAGCAGCACACCGATCGAGGCGGAGATCGCCACCCCGTAGAGGAAGTCGACGCCCAGCAGCATCATTCCGAGCAGCGCGATCACTACGGTGGCGCCCGCGAACAGGACGGCGCGCCCGGCGGTGTCCATCGCCTGCACGACCGACTCGCGCGCGTTCTGAAACGTCGGTCCGGGCGTGCGGTAGGCCTCGCGGAAGCGGGTGAGGATGAACAGCGCATAGTCGATTCCCACGCCCAGGCCGATCATCGCGGCCAGCTCGGAGGAGAAGTTCGGGGTGTCCACGACGTGCGTGAACAGCGCGATCGCCCCGAGGCCCGTGCCCAAGCCGAATAGGGCCGTGACGATCGGCAGGCCCATCGCGGTCAGCGAGCCGAACGTCAGCAGCAGCACGGCGATCGCCGCCAGCAGGCCCACCGCGGTGGACAGGCCGAAGCCGGCCTGCTCGGTCGCCTCGATCGCCTGCCCGCCGAGCTCGACCTGGAGACCCGTCCGTGCGGCTGCGCGGGCGACATGGACGACACGTTCGGCGGCCTCCTTGGGCAGGGTGTTGGCTTTTTCGTCGAATACGACGGTCGCGAACGCGATCTGGCCGTTGGCCGAGATCGCCCTGCCGGCCGACGCGCTCGCGTAGGGGCTGATCACAGCCGCGACGTGCGGGAGCTTTGCGACCTGCGCGAAAGTGGCGCTCATCCGCGCGCGCACGGTCGGGTCGAGCACCGTGCCGGAGGAGACTCTGTAGACGATCGTGTCGCGGTCGCCCGCCTGGGCGGGGAAGCTGCGCTGCAGCAGATCGGCGGCGCGCTGGGCGTCGGAGCTCGGCAGCGTGAAGTTGTTGGAGTAGCTCGTGCCCGCGGACTGCGCGAGCATGTTCACGACGATCAGCAGCGCGACCCAGCCGATGACCACGTACTTGCGATGGGTTGTCGACCAGCGGGCGAGCTTCAGCATGGCGGTTCTCCGGGAGGGTCGGCGGGGCGAGTGCAGGTACTCCCAGGAAGGGTAGCCACCTCCCCCGATCCGATCGCCTGCTCAGTTCACGCTCGGATCCGCGGGCATGCGCGCCAGCAGGGCATAGCCCCCGCCCTTGCGCCGCAACACCGTGCTCCACAGATCCAGCGGCACGTCGGTGAACACGTCGTCGGGGACTGCGGCGTGGGCGATCCAATCGCCGTCGGCGACCTCCTCGTCGAGCTGTCCCTCGCTCCAGCCGGTATATCCCGCGAACACCCGCCGGCGCGCGGTCGCCTCGGTCAACTCCTCGATCCCGGCGTCCGGAGCGGGAAAGCCGATGCGCCCGAGCACGAGCAGTCCCGCCGGGGAGGGGTCGAGGAACTCCGCCAGGCACACGATCGCGCTGGGCTGAACCGGCCCGCCGACATACACGGGCTCCTCCTCGGCGACGGCCTGCTCCAGCTGGGGCACGGCCTCGCCGACCGTGACCGTGGACGGGCGGTTCAGCACCACGCCCATCGCGCCCTCCCGGCTGTGCACTCCGACGAGGATCACGGCCCGTTCGAAGTTGGGGTCGTGCACCGCCGGCGAGGCGAGCAGAAGCTGACCGCGGAGCGATTCGTCCATGATGTCATTGAGGCTAGCGCGCCGCGCGCCGTGGGTGCGCGGACGGGCGCCTGGCCCGGCGCCGGCACGGCCTTGATGATGGACTGCGACGGTCACAAGGACCGCGACGGTCTCGAAGGCGGCGGCAAACGCGTGGCGAACGGCAAATTCGACGAAGGAGGCGGGCGTGAGCACGAACGAGCTCGATGTGATCGTGATCGGTGCCGGGCCGGCCGGGGAGGTGTGCGCGGGGCGGCTGGCCGACGGCGGTCTGCGCGTCGCGGTGGTCGAGCGCGAGCTGGTCGGCGGCGAATGCTCCTATTACGCGTGCATGCCCTCGAAGGCGCTGCTGCGACCCGGGCAGGCGCTGGCCGAGGCGCGGCGCGTGCCGGGCGCCGCGCAGGCGGCGGGCGGCGAGTTGGATGTCGCGGCCGTGCTGCGACGCCGCGACGAGGTCGTGCACGATCTGAGCGACGACGCCCAGCTGCCGTGGTTGCGCGAACGCGAGATCGAGCTGGTACGCGGACACGCGACCGTCGCCGGCGAGCGCGAGATCCGCGTCGGCGAGCGGACGCTGCGGGCGCGGCGAGCGGTCGTGCTCGCCACCGGTTCCAGCGCCGCGGTCCCGCCGATCCCGGGGTTGCGCGAGTGCCGGCCGTGGACCAACCGCGAGGTCACCACCGCCCGCGCGATCCCGGCCTCGCTGCTGATCCTCGGCGGCGGCGTCGTGGGTGTGGAGATGGCCTGCGCGTACGCCTCGCTCGGGGCGCGCGTGACGCTCGTGGAGGCGATGGAGCGGCTGATCGCGCGCGAGGAGGAGCTGGCCTCCGCGCAGGTGCGCGACGCGCTGGAAGCGCAGGGTGTGCAGGTGCTGCTCGGCGTGCCGGCGAGCGCGGCGCGCAGGGAGGGGGCGGACCGCGACGGCCCGAGGAGCGACGGTGGTGGTCGTGGTGAGGTGACCCTGGAGCTGAAGGACGGACGCTCGCTGACGGGCGAGGAGCTGCTGGTCGCGGTCGGTCGCCGGCCGAACACGAGCGAGCTCGGCCTGGAGGCGCTGGGGTTGGAGCCCGGCAGGGCGGTCGAGGTCGACGAGACCATGTGCGCTCGCGGGCACGAGTGGCTGTATGCGATCGGGGACGTCAACGGGCGCGTGCTGCTGACGCACATGGGCAAGTACCAGGGGCGGGTGGCCGCCGCGCACATCCTCGGCCGGCCGACCCCGCTGTTGAGCGACGGGTTGCGCTCGCCGCGCGTGATCTTCACCGAGCCCCAGGTCGCCGCGGTCGGTCACACGCTCGCGAGCGCGCGCGAGGCGGGTCTTAACACGCGCGCCGTGGACGTGCCCACGAGCGCCAATGCGGGCGCCAGCTTCGTCGGGCGCGACGCGCCCGGGACGTGCCGGCTGGTGGTCGACGAGGACCGGAACACGATCGTCGGCGCCACGTTCACCGGCGTGGAGGTCGGCGAGTCGCTGCACGCCGCCACGATCGCGGTCGTCGGTGAGGTTCCGCTCGAGCGCATCTGGCATGCGGTGCCGTGCTTTCCCACGCGCAGCGAGGCGTGGCTGAACCTGCTGGAGGAACTCGGGCTCTAACTCTGACGCGGCGGCCGCCGCGGCCGCTGCCTGCGCCGGCGAGCGCGGCGCTCCAGCAGCACCGACAGCACGCAGAGCGCGAGCACGACCAACGCGATGACCGCGGTCATCGCCAGACCGGGCGTCGCGAGCAGCAGCACGAGCGCCGCGACCAGGCCGAGGCCGAGGTCCAACCGGGCCAGGCGGACGCGGCGGCGCGCCTCACGACGGCGAGCGTGCAGCCGGGAGATGTCTGCCGGGGACGATCTCGTGGAGGGCTCTGGCGCGCGCCGGCTGGACGAGCGACCGATCGAAGATCGTCCAGCGCTCACCGCGCGATCCGGCGGAAGAGGGGGCGGGGAAGCATTCGCAGCACGAGCATGAGCCCGCGCAGGGCGCGCGGGGCCCAGACCGTGTGCGCCCCGTGGTCGAGCCCCGCGACCACGACGCCGGCGACGGCTTGCGGAGTGCTCGCCAGCGGCGCGGGGTCAAGGCCGCGCGTCATCCTGGTGTGGACGAAGCCGGGGCGCACGACGAGCACGCGCACGCCGTGCTCGCGCAGGTCGTCGCCGAGCGCCTGGGCGAGGGCGTCGAGGCCGGCCTTGGAAGCGCCGTAGACGGCGTTCGCGCGCCGCGGCCGCGCGACCGCCGCCGAGGAGAGCACGACGATCGTCCCGCTGCCCTGCTCGCGCAGGCGCCGCGCCGCGTGGATCAGCAGCGAGCCGGCGCCCACGAAATCGACTCGCATCGTCTGCAGCGCGTCGGTGACGTCGGCGGGGAGCCCACCTCGCTCGCCGAGCACGCCGGCGGCGAGGATCACGATGTCGGCCCCGTCCAGTTCGCCGAACGCCTGTGCGAGCGCCTCGCCGTGCCGGCCGACGTCGAGCGCGTCGAGCACGAGCGTCCCGACGCGCGGGCAGCCGGCTGCCCTGAGATCGTCCGCGGCGGCGCTCAGGGCGGCGGGATTGCGTCCCGCCAGCACGACCTCACGGGGAGCTTGTCGCTGCAGCTCGCCGACGATCGCCAGCGCGATCTCCGAGGTGCCGCCGAGGACGATCACGCGACGGCCGGCCGAGCCGGCGCTCACTCGCCCACCCCCCCGCAGAGCCCCAGCCGCCGGGCGAGGTCCGAGCGCAGAACCCCGTCGGGATCGACCCGAGCTCGCTGGGCGTGGAAGCGATCGAGTCGCGGGTACATCGCGCGCAGCGTGTCGCGGCGCAGGCGGGCGTCCTTGGCCAGGTACACGCGACCGCCGCAGCCCGCGACCAGCTCGTCGAGCGCCTCCAGCGCCGCGGACAGGCCGGATGCGCCCGCGGGCAGGTCGATCGCCAGCGTCCAGCCCTCCAGCGGAAACGAGAGCGGACCGCCGAACGCGGGGCCGAAGCGCTTGAACACCGCGAGATAGATGGGCAGTCGCCGCACGCGCATCAGCTCGAAGCAGTGCTCGAGCGCGGTCTCCTCGCCGGCGGGGATCACGAACTGGTACTGGATCAGCCCGGCTGGGCCGTAGAGCCTGTTCCACTCGCCCAGGGCGTCCAGGGGGAAGAAGTACGGCGTCAGCGCCAGCGGCCGTTCGCGCTCGCGGCGGGGGGTGGCGCGCCAGCGTAGCGCGTTGAACGCGCGCATGCTCGCGGGGCGCAGCAGCGTGGTGGGGAAGCGGCGGGGCACCTCGAACGCCGGGCGTCGGGTGAGGGCGTGGGGATAGGCGTAGGCGTAGGCGTGGTAGCCGGCGCTCGCGCGTCTGCCGCGGGGCGCTGCGACCGTCCCCGCCGCAACCGGGTCGGCGCGGCTGACGATCGCGCGTCCCAGCTTCGACCCGCCGGCGAGCAGGTCGAGCCAAGCCACCGAGTAGCGATGTCGTTCGGAGCCGCTCATCAGCGCAAGCGTCTGCTCCAGGCCGTCGGTGCGGTCGATGTCGGCCGCGACCCATGGGGAGGGCAGCGACTCCGCTGCGAGCGTCGCCTGCATGACCACGCCGGTTAGTCCCATGCCCCCGAGCGTCGCGTAGAACAGCTCGGAGTCCGTCTCGGGCGAGACCTCGATGAGACCGCGCGCGGGCGTGCACAGCGAGAGCGTCGTCACATATCTGGCCAGGCCGCCGTCGCGGTGGTGGTTCTTGCCGTGGATGTCGCTGGCGATCGCGCCGGCCACCGTCACGTGCCGAGTCCCGGGCACGACCGGCAGGGTGAGCCCGTGGCAGGCGAGGCGATGCATCAGCTGGGCCACCGTCGCGCCGCCCTGGGCGGTGATGAGCTTGCGCTCGCGGTCGATCGAGACGATGCGGTCCAGGCCGGTCATGTCCAGCACCTCGCCGCCGTCGTTCTGAGCCGCGTCTCCGTAGCTGCGTCCGGCGCCCCGCGCGATCACGCCGGTGTCTCCTCGCGCGCGCGAGGTGAGCGCGTCGACGACGTCCTGCACCCCACCGGGGTGGATGACCCGACAGCGGCTGCGGGTCGTCCGCCCCCACCCGTGCAGCGAGCGTTCGGCGCTCACGAGCGGTGGGCCTGCCGTCAGCTCAGCGACCGACATATACGCCGCCGAGGAACAGGAAGCTCCACAGCAGGCCGAGCGCGAGCAGAGTGCGGTCGCGCAGGATCAGCTCCTCCGGCGCCTGGCCTGCGCCGGTGCCGATCAGCACTGCGTAGCGGCTCAGCCACAGCACGAACGGCACGATCGACAATCCGTACCAGACGACGTGGGCGGGGCGCGTGAACGCCCACCCCGTGTATGCGACTCCGGCGAGGGCGGCCGTGCTCAGCAGCGTGAGACGCAGATGCCCGAGCGAGTAGCGGCGCAGGGTCGCCCGCCCCGCGATGCCGGATCCCGGGCGCTCGCGCAGCTCGGCGTAGCGCTTGGCGGCGACCAGGAAGACGGCGCAGCATCCGGTCACGATGACAAACCAACGCGACAGATAGACGTCGGTCGCCACGCCCCCGGCGAGGGCGCGCAGCACGAACCCGGCGGCGATCGCCAGGATGTCGAGCACGACGACGTGTCGCAGCCACAGCGAGTAGCTCGCCGTCAGGGCGAGATAGCAGCAGCCGACGGCGCCGAGCCCGGGAGCGATCGCGGTGGCGAGCACGATGCCCGCGAGCGCCAGCGCCACGGCGGCGCGCAGCGCGATACGCGGTGAGATGTCCCCGGCGGCGACGGGTCGCGCGCGCTTGCGCGGATGCAGGCGGTCCTGCTCGCGGTCGCGCACGTCGTTGAATAGATAGGTGGAGCTCGACAGCAGGCACATGACGACGAACGCCCCGGCGACCTGCGCGGCGATCGGCGGGCGGTCGATCACACCCGCGGCGGCGGGGGCGGCCAGGACGAGCAGATTCTTGCTCCACTGGCGCGGACGGCACGCACGCAGCAGCGCCCCCGCCGAGAGTCCCGGGGTGACGGGGATGCGCGCGGGGGCATATGCCTCGCCGTCATGGAACTGGGCTTGAGCTTCCTCGACGCTCACGGTGGCTCGAAGTGAGTTAATTTTAAACCCTTGATAAAGCGCGCTTGTCGCATCGATCATGCCCCGGCGGAGCCGGTGTCCACCGCATGATTCGTACATATTCACAGCGAATCCGTATGACTAGGTGAGACCTTTCTCATATGGGCGCTCTGACGCGATCAGCCTTGCGGTCGCCCCGCGATCGTGACGAGCACCGCGCTGGCGGGCGAGGTATCGAGCGTGATCGCGCCGGATCGATTGGGGATACGTTCGAGTCGTGCCGGTCCTGACCATGCGCCGTCGCGCCCGACAGCGCGACCTCCGAGCCGCACGCCCAGTGTAGCGGCGAGCGAGGGCGCCGTCAGCGACAGCGCAGTCGCGGATCCGAAGCGCGACCCCACGTGCAGCTCGACCGCGGCACGCTTGGCGCCAGGGGGGTCGTCGTCGACGATCACCACGTGGAGTTCGCCGCGATCGCCCAACAGGGCGATGACATCGACGTTCGCCGGGCTCGGAGTGGCGGTCGCGCGCACCGGGCGGTCGCCGACGAGCGCTTTGCTCAGCAGCAGCGCGTACCACTCGGGCTGGGCGATGAGAGCGCCTTCCGCCAGCTGTCGCACGGACGGTGCGCACACCGGCGTGTAGCTGCGGCAGTTGGCTGGGTTGCCTTGAACGTTGATGCCCCAGACGCCGGCGAGCATCGCGTGAGCGATGTAGTCGGTCGCCCACAGCGCCGAGGCGAACGTGTCGCTGATACCGGCCTTCCCACCACAGGACACGGTGTTGGTCTCGTCGAGGCGGAAGTGGATCGAGCCGTCGTGTGCGACCGACATGTAGCGGTGCAGGGAGGCGTCCTCGGCCCGACGGATCGGTCGGCTGAGCAGGCCGGCGATAGTCGGTCCCGGCGTGGAGTGGCAGCCCAGCGGGTAGTGATGTCCCGTGAGCAGCGCCGGTCGCTCATGAATTGCCTCGGCACGTCCCCAGCTTGCGAACACGTGCGATCCGGATACGTCCGGACCGACCAGGTCGAGCCCGGGCGCGGCCTTTTCGATGGCCCGCCGATAGGCGGCGAGTTGCGTGTCATACCGGGAGAACGTCCATGGCGCGGATCGCAGACCATGTCGTGCGTAGGCGTCCGGCTCGTTGCCGACCTCGATCCCCGCAAGCCAATGTCCGAGCGCCGCCTGTGCGGCGGCTGCCTCGCGCGCCGCCGCGCGCGGGTCATAGTGAGCCAGACCGATCGTCAGCAGGATGCGCCAGCGGCTCTTCGCCGCGAGCCTGCGAAGATCTGCAAGCGCGCCGGCATCGAGCGTCGACGACGCCCACGCGGGCCGCGGTGTGACGGCGTCGGTCCAGGCGACGCGCGTGTCTGCCGATATCCCGCCGAAGCGAAGCACCCCCGGCCCCAGCGACCGCAGCATCGCGACGAAATCTCCGCGGTCGGCGTAGCGAGCGATCTGCCCCAGCCGGGACAGCTCGAACGAGAGCCCGAGAAACCTTTGCGGGACGCGCGGTCCGGGATGACCGGTCTCGATCGAGACCGACAGTGGGTCCGACGGGGCATCGGTGCCTGGCTTGACACCGAATACGTAAAATGCCAACAGGAGCGTCGACGTCAAAGCGACCGCGATACCGCCCGCGACGCCGATGCGCTGTGAGCGTCGATCGCGCATAGAACGCGTCCCTACAGGCCCACGTTCTGCATAGGTTCGACTGTTCGTATGATGCTGCGGGACTCGGCGACCGGGCGGCATTGCGGGCCGACACTGTAGTCTCGATACGCACCGAGCGCGAGAAACCGCGACTCGCTAAGCGGGTTCTCATCGCTGGATGACCCACGATTTATATGCGCCGTCAATGCTGGCGGCATGTTGACCGCCGCCGGAAGCGCGCGAGCATGATCGGCGGCATTGATCTGCCGATCGAATCGGTGGAGACCCCCTCGCGCTCCCCTCCGGATGCCCGCTGGGCGTGGTGTCTCGCTTTGGGCTCTGTGCTTGTGCTGGCCTGCGCGCTGCGCCTGTGGTCGATCCACGACGTGCCCGGCAACGTCTTCTACGACGCGGCCGTGCGCAGCATGGGGAGCTCTTGGCACAACTTCTTCTTCGGCGCGCTGGAGCCCGGCGGGACGGTCTCTATCGACAAGCCGCCGGTGGACCTGTGGTTGCAGGTGACCGCCACCAGCATGCTGGGGTTCGGGCTGGTCGGCCTGCACCTGCCCGAGGCGGTCGGCGGCGTCGTCGCTTGCGGGTTGTTGTTCGGTGCTCTGCGGCGCCCATTCGGCTGCGGGGCTGCGCTGTCGGCGGCGCTCGCGCTCGCGGTCCTGCCGGTGGCGGTGCTGACGGCGCGCAGCGACACGATGGACTCCGTGCTGGCGGTCCTGGAGATCGCCGCGCTGTGGCTGTCCTGGCGCGCCCTGGAGAGCGCGCGCATGCGCTGGTCGGTGTTGGCGGCCGCTGTGATGGGCGTTGCCTTCAACGTCAAGCTCGGAGAGATGCTGATAGCGCTTCCCGCCCTGGCGTTGCTGTGGCTGTGGGCCGCGGCGCCTGGAACCCGCGTACGCGTCGTGCTCGCCACCGCGGGGACGTTCCTCGCGGTGGCGCTGTCGTGGACGGCGATCGCGTCGTTGACGCCGACCCGCGAGCGACCCTTTCCGATCGGCTCCGCCAACGGGAGCATCTGGCACGTGACGCTCGTATACAACGGCCTGGAGCGTCTCTCCAGTCGCGGCGCCACCGGGATGGCCGAAGGAGGCGCAGGCCCGCTGCGTCTGCTGAGCGCCGGCCCGATGCAGTACTGGACTCTGGTCGGAGTTGCCTTGCTCGCCTCCTCGCTGCTGGGCCTGCTGGCACTGGCTGTGCGGCTTGCGCGGGGTCGTGAGCGACTGCGGAGGAGCATCCACAGTCCGCCGGGAAAGCTTGCCGTGGGGATCGCCGTGTGGTTTCTCACCGGGCTGGTCGCTTTCAGCGCGATGGAACGCCTGCAGGTGCGCTACCTGGAAGCGTTCGCGCCGGCCATCTGCGCCGTGCTCGGGCTGTCGCTGAGCGTGCTCTGGCGCGGCGGGGAGAGCGCTCGCGCCCGACGCCGTGGAGATGTCGCAGGAAGCGGCAGAGTCGTGGGACTGCGCATCTGCCTTGTGTGCGTTGGTCTCGGCCTGCTGGTGACGTTGCTGATCAAGGACGCGTACGTTATCCGTCGCGCCCGCTCGGATTCGCTGCTGAGCGACTTCAGCACCCCGGCGCTGAGCCGCTATCTGCAGGCCCATGACGGCGGCGCCCGCTACGAGGTCGCGAGCGCCAACGTCAACGATGTCGTCGGGCTCGTGGCGCGTGACGATCTCCCCGTTCTCGTCCTCAACAGCGTCGACGGCTCGCTCACACGGACGAAGACCTTGCAGGCTCAGGTGAGCCAGCGCCGTGTGCGCTTCTACTTCGCCGCGCCACACGCCTGCCACGGCGGGCGCCGCTGCCCGGGCAACCAGATCTGGGCGTATGCCCACAGCACCCCGGTATCCGGGCAGCCCGGCCTGCGGCGCTTTTAGTGTGCCGCGACGCCGACGCGCGCCCGAGCACACACGGCCGGAGGGGAGGCATGACGTATGTCTCGGAGCCGCATGAACCTGATCGGGTTCATCGGTCGACCTGATGTGAGAGTTCGCTCATCAGCGCTTTCCCGCGGCGCGCCCCGCAAAGCAGGCTGCGTACAGTCAAAGCGATGGAGTCAGGTTCGGCAATTCACGAGCGGGCGCGACCCGGCAGCCGACGCACCGGTGTCGGTCGCCCGGTTACCGGCCTCGCCCGGCTGCGCCGCATAGCCCTGGTTGCGACGATCGTGGCGCTGGTTCCCGTGGCGTTCGCCTACTGGGGGGCGATGAGCCGGCCCTCGAACTCGAGCCTCGGGATTCGCACGGTCGAGTGGCTGCGCGATAACGGCGCGGCGGGGCTGGTGGCACGGGTCGAGTCGATCTACTACACGTTGACGGCGCCCGGCAAGGGCGGTCCCACGCTGCGCGCGCTGCCCAAAGCGGGCTACGGCGCTGGAGGGGTTGGGGTCAACGCCGAATACCGGCCCGCGCGCGTGCACGCGATGCTCCATCCGGCTCTGCCTGGCGAGGGCGTCTGGCACGCCACCCGCCCGAGCCTGGAAGCGAGTCCGCCGGTGCTGCTCACGACGTTGCGCAACCAGCCTGAATATCCGCGGGTGGTCGCGGGGCTGGCGTGGATCGATTCCAAGCGGACGACCCTGACCCTCAACCCCGGGCGTCAGGAGCCTTCGGTGACGATTCCGCGCGGGTCGATGGACGTGTCTCGGGCCAGGCGCCCGCGGCTGCTCGCGACGTTCAACAGCGGTTTCAAGCTCGCCGACTCGCGTGGTGGCTTCGTAAAGGATGGGCGTACCTATGCGGCTATGCACGACGGGCAGGGCACGCTCGTCGGATACACGGACGGGCACGTCGACGTGATCGACTGGAGCTACGGGTCGACCGCGCCGGCGGGGGTGTCGTTCGCGCGCCAGAACCTGCCGCTGATCGTCGACGAAGGTGGGCTCAACCCGAACCTCTCAAACGATGCCGAATGGGGCGCGACGATCGGCAGCGCGGTGCTCGTATGGCGGTCGGGGATCGGCGTCGACCGCCACGGCGACCTGATCTACGCGGCCGGTGCAGAACAGACGGTCTCGAGCTTGGCGCGGACGCTCATCCGCGCCGGCGCGGTGCGCGCGATCGAGCTCGACATCAACTCCTACTGGGTGAGCTTCATCAGCTACGGGGCGCCCGGCGCGGAGGAACCAACGAACCTGCTGTCCGGGATGGAACGCTCGGCGACCCGCTATCTCGAACCGGACGATCGAGACTTCTTCGCCGTGTATGAACGCTGAGCGCTCCCGGGCCGGCTTGGCGGTCCTGGGGCGGCTGAGCGCGCGGCCGGAGCTACGCCGAGAAGACGTCGAGCATTCCGGAGCTGTCGTTGTGGTCGTTGGCGTTGCCCTCGGGCTCGATCACGTGCCCGTCGACGACGATCGGGCTGTTCCAGTGCCCGGGCAGGCCGGGAAGGGTGACGATCGGGTGAGGCGAGCCGGGATGGTAGACGCCGATCCCGCCCGCATCGGGGTCGTACACGTACAGCAGCCCGCCGGCCATCACCGGGCTCGTGCCCGGCGTGCCGTTCTGCCACGCCTCCTGCAGCCGTCCCCGGCGCAGCACATAGGCGGCCGTGGCGTGTTCGTCGCCCACGAACACGGTTGTATGTCCGCCGTGGCGCCATACGGCCGGGGCGGTGAACAGCTCGCCGCCGCCTGCCAGAGACAGTCGCTGCAGTTCGCCGCCGAGCCGCGTGTGCGAGGACGCCGAGCGGCCGTTCAGGCGCGAGAGATCGAGCACCCGCACGATCCCGTCCTTGCCGGCGAGCATCACGCGACCCGAGCCGAGCAGCGCCGGGGCGCTGGAGCCGAGGTCGGTGTCGCTTTCGCTGAGCTGCGCCTGGTCGGTCGGCGTGAAGGTCTGGCGCAGGGCGAGGCTCGGGAACGTCAGCTCCAGGACGCTGTCGCCGAAGTTCGTGATCCCGTTCCACGGCCCGTTGCCGGTGTCGATCAGGATGCGCCGGCCGCCGGGCTCGACGACGGGGCCGCCGCGCGAGAGGATCGCCGAGTCGCTGGCCTGGCAGCCGCTGGGCACGAGCAGGCTGTGGCGGTTGGCGCAGAGCGTGTTGAACACGCGCTGAAGCCGCCCGCTGGAGCGGTCGATCAGGGCCACGTGGCCCTGATAGGGAGGGGCGTCGCCGAAGTAGCCGCTCGTGGCCACGAGGACGTCGGGGCCGTCGACGTTCAGAGCCGCGCCGAGCTTCTCGTGCGTGGGGTCGCGCGTGACGCTCACCGGCCAGGCGCCGGTGTGCTCCTCGGCGCCGTCGGCGAGCGAGAGCTTGTGGATCAGCCCGTCGGGAGAGGCGGCATACACGAACAGCCCGTCCGGGTCGGCCAGCGGGCTGGCGGTGGTGATCTGTGCCGTACCCGCCCAGCCGGCGTAGCCGGACGGGGTGAACGTCCACAGGACATGGCCGCTGACGGCGTCGATCGCGAGCGTCCGGCCGTACGTCGTCGTGACGACGATCGTCTCGTGGACGGCGCCGTGCACGAGCGCTGCGTGCAGGTAGATCGGCGAGGAGTCCACGGTCCCGGGGAGCGTCACACGCACCCGGTGCAGGTGGGCCGCGTTCGCGCTCGTGATGCCGGTCGCGCGTTCGGTCGCGTCGCTGCGCTGCGGGTCCAGGCCGAACTCCGGCCAGTTGCTCAGCGGAGCGCTCGCCGCCACGCGCGTCGGTGCGGGGATCGCGGCAGCTACGCCGGCCGCGGGTACGGAGCTGTCAGCGGCGTTGCCCGTGCTGCCGCCGCAGGCGGCGATCAGCGTGCAGGCCGACCCCACGGACACCAGGCGAGTGAGCTGGCGGGCACGCATGGTGTGTGTTCTAACGCATCCGCCGACGCACCCCGCCGGCTCGGCCGTCGGCCAGTTCGGGGAAACCGGGATGAGCGTCGCGATCGACCCCGTCAGTGGCGACCTCTACGTCGCCGATCGGGCCGCCGGCTCGTTCGCTCAGCGGGTGCAGAAGTTCACCCCGGATGGGCGTTTCGTGCTCGAGATCGGCAAGGAAGTCAACGAAACCACCAAACTCAACCTGTGCACCCAGGAAGAAGTCGAAAAAACCGCCGTGAAATGCACCGGCCCCGCGGCGCCGGGCAAAACCAGCACCGAACCGTTCCTCACGAACTCGACCCTCCCGCTGGTCGTGGGTGGACCGGAAGATCTCCTCTACGCCGGTGATGAAGGCCGGGTGCAGGAGTTCAAAGCTGACGGGACCTACAAGCGCGAACTGCCGCTGACGTCGATCTCCACCGCGCCCGGTGCTCATGTGAGCTCGCTCACGGTCAACGCTGAAGGCGGCCTCTACCTCCTCTACAAGACCGGGTCGGAAGGCACGACCGTCATCCACCGCTTCACCGCGAGCAGCGAAGAGGTCAAAGACGGGCACTTCCCGCTCACCCTCACGGCACGCCAGCCCAAAGAAGCGTCGACGTTCGTTGCGAACGCGGTCGCGGTCGACGCTTCGGGCCACCTGGCCGTGTCCGAGTTCGAATACCACTCCTTCCTTGACCAAGAAGTCTTCGGTTCGCTTCTGGACGCGGGCACGGCGCATTTGGTCACGAGCTTCCCTGTTCCGAACTTGGGGGGTCAGGGTCTCGCGTTCGGCGCGGGCGGTGAACTGTACGCCACCGCGCTCCGCGCGGGCGGCGAACTCGTCTCTTACGCCCCGGTGACGGTCGGTGAACTGCTCGCCACCTCTCATGCCTGCGCGCCCGGCGGCGAACTCGAAACGAATGTGGTGATCGGCTGTACCCTGGCCGGGGAAGCGAACGCGTGGGGCGTGCCGGAAACGGCGGCGTGGTTCCAGTGGGGCAATACCGCCGGGTTGGGTTCGGAAACGCCGAAGCAGCCGCTCCCGCCGGAAGAAGCGCTGGTGCCGTTGCACGCGGCGATCGAAGCGGAGCCCGACGAAACGCTGTTCTACCGGCTTGCGGGCGAAGACCAGCCGGTCAAGTCCCCGGAATTGTTGACGAGCGAAACGGTGTCGTTTACGACGCCGTCGGTGCCGCCGCGGGTTGTGGGGGAACCGGCCGCGTCGTTCGTGAAGGCCGGCTCGGCGGTGTTGTTCGGCGAATTGAACCCCGAGCACGCGAACACCAAGTACGGGTTCCAGTACGGCCCGTGTGAAACGCTCGAAGGTTGCCCCGAACGGTCCGAAACGGAAGTCCTCGAATCCGCCGCCTACGGCCCCGTCGGGGTGACCCAGGAAGCCACCAGGCTGCAGCCCGGCACCCGCTACGCCTACCGGGTCGTGGCGGTCAATGAAAGGGCGAAGCGGCCGTCGGGGAACACGGCGGCGGGAGTGTCCCCGAAGGCCACTTCGAAACCCCGCCGGTCTCGCGGGTCACCGCGGCCACGGGTGCGGCGAGCGCCGTGACGGGCACGAGCGCGGTGGTCTCGGGTCTCGCGGGCGCCGCCGGCGCCCCCTCGAGCTATGTTTTCGAACTGGGCGTCTACCAGGGCGCGAGCACCCAGTACGGCGTCGTGTTCTCGGGTCCCGCCGCGGCGAATCCGCCGCCCCGGTCGAAGAGACCCTCGCGCTCACCGGCCTGCAGCCCGGCACGACATACGCCTACCGGATCCTCGTCAAACGCGGCCTCGAAACCGCGACCGGGGAACCCGCCGTGTTCACAACCCAGGGTTTGCCCTCGGCGCTGCCGCTCCCGACGACGCTCGCGATGCTCGCCGTCCCGGCCGTCGCGTTCCCCACCGACGCGACACCACCACCTCCGGTGGCGAAATGCAGGCGCGGCTACAAGCTCGACAAGCACCACCGGTGCGTGAAAACCAAGAAGGCGAGGCGTCGCGGGAAGCGCGCCAGCCACAAACACAGATAAAGCCGCCGTTCGACCCGAAGGGAACACTGGATGCTCAGCACGCTACGCAAACGCCTCACCTACGCCAACATCGCCGCGACCCTCGCGCTCCTCTTCGCGATGACCGGCGGCGCCTACGCCGCCAACCACTACCTGATCAGCTCAACCAAGCAGATCAGCCCCAAGGTCCTCAAAGCACTCAAAGGCTCAAACGGCTCAAACGGCGCCAACGGGCCCGCAGGGCCCGCAGGGCCGACCGGGCCCGCAGGCGGCACCGGCCCGGCGGGAGCGAACGGCACCAACGGCGAAAGGCGCACCCGGCACGCCCGGTAAACCCGGCGAAAAAGGCGTCGAAGGCTCCCCCTGGACCGCGGGCAGCACACTCCCGTCCGGCAAGACTGAGACCGGCGCATGGAGCGTCCGCAAGAACGACAACGCATTCCATGAACTAGCAATCACGGCATTCTCGTTCACAATCCGGCTGGCGTCGGCCCCCACAGCGTCGGAATTCATCGCGGCCGGGGAAACGCTTGTAACCCACCCAGGGTGCAAGGGGTCAGCCGAAAAACCCGAAGCGTTGCCGGGCAACCTGTGCGTGTTCGAAGGCGAAGCGGCGTTTGGTCACAAGGGAGGCCTGGTCCACCTTGTTACCGTGGGTACCGCCGGCGGTGGAACCGGGACCACCGGCGGGGAGCTCATCATGCAAACCAACACACCCACAACCGTCGGCGAAGAAGTCTCAGCCGAAGGAACCTGGGCCGTCACAGCAGAATAGCGAGCAGGACACCGACGGGCAGCGCGATGTTTTATGACGCGCGTCTCGGCGCCGGCTTTCCCGTGGCGCCCGCGCCGCGCCAGCCTTGTGTCGCGGGTGATTCCCGCCAGGGGCCGTTGACGAACCCTGCGCCGCTGCTCGTGCCGGGCAGCGTTTCCCAGGCCCCGGGCGAAAACCTCCCCCCGCCTGCGATCCCGACCACGGCCGAAGCGAAGCCCAAACCCGTGAGGTGTCGGAAGGGGTACGTGCGCCACAAGGCCAAATGCGTCAGAAAGCCCAAGGCCAAGAAGGCCGCCAACCGCCGCGTTGGCTGCCCTGAGAGACTTGCGGCATGACGATCCGTGCGGTCCGCGACGATGACGTACCCATGCTGCGCGACCTCGTCGAGGGTGCCTACAGCCCGTACGTTGAGCGGATTGGCCGGCGTCCGGCGCCGATGGACCACGACTACGCCGAGAACGTCCATGAGGGCCGAGTCTTCGTCGCCGACGACGGCGGCATCGCAGGGCTCATCGTCCTAATCACCGCTCCACATCACCTGCTGATCGAGAACGTCGCTGTCGACCCCGACCGGCAAGGCACGGGCATCGGCCGTGCCCTCATGTCCTACGCCGAGGCGTATGCGCGCGAACGCGGCCTAAGCGAGCTGCGTCTCTACACCAACGCCACGATGACTGAGAACCTCACTCTCTACCCACACCTCGGCTACACCGAGGTCGATCGCCGCACCGAGAACGGCTTTCAACGCGTCTTCTTCTCCAAGGCCACCACACCCAGCTAGCCCGGACTATTCAGTAAGGGTGTGATTGTTGCTGGGTCTGTCCGATTCTCTGTGTAGGCATGAGCGAAAAGGAGTCTCATGTCCATAGCAGCGCGGGTCGAGACGCAGCGCCAGGGTTCCTGGCGGGCGCGAGCTTGATAGACCTCCCGGGGTGGGTGATCTGCCGCCGGAGGTCCGGGATCGGCTCAGCGATGAGCTCGTCGACGAGCTGCTCGCGGGTGCCCGCAGCGAGCAGGAGATCGTCGGGCCCGGGGGATTGTTGGCCGATCTGACGCGGCGGCTGGTCGAGCGGGCGATGGACGCCGAGCTGACCGACCATCTTGGCTATGAGCCCACCAGGAGCCGCCCGGAGGCGCGGGCAACACGCGCAACGGCACGACGCCCAAGGCGCTGCACACCGGTCATGGGTCGGTTCAGATCAAGACCCCAGAGACCGGGATGGGAGCTTTGAGCCGCAGATCGTGCGCAAGGGCCAGCGGCGCTTCCACGGGTTTGACGAGAAGATCATCGCGCTCTACGCCCGCGGGATGTCAGTCAGGGATATCCAGGCGCACCTGGCCGAGCTCTACGGCGTGCAGGTCGGCCACGACCTCATCAGCCGTGTCACCGACGCGGTGATGGACGACGTCCGCGCGTGGCAGCAGCGGCCGCTGGAGGACGTCTACCCGATCGTGTTCCTGGACTGCCTGGTCATCAAGGTCCGCGAGGGCGGCAGCGTGCAGCGCCGCGCGTGCTACCTCGCCCTGGGCGTCACCTTGGAGGGCGATCGTGACGTGCTCGGCATGTGGTTCCAGGAGAACGAGGGCGCGAAGTTCTGGCTGCAGGTCCTCACCGATCTCCAGCAGCGGGGTGTCAAGGACATCCTGATCGCGTGTGTCGACGGGCTGAAGGGATTTCCCCGAGGCGATCGAGGCCGCCTTCCCGAACACCTGGGTGCAGACATGTATCGTGCACCTCATTCGCCACAGTCTGCGGTTCGTGCCGCGGCGTGATCGTGAGCAGGTCGCCCGTGACCTGAAGCCGATCTACACCGCGATCGACGCGGATGGCGCCTGGGCAGAGCTCGAGCGCTTCGACGAGAAGTGGGGCACACGGTTCCCCGTGATCACCCAGACCTGGCAGAACGCCTGGGAGCAAGTAACGCCATTCCTAGCGTTCCCGGCCGAGGTGCGCCGGGTGGGAGGTTGTCCCACCTGGCGTAGAACTTTTGAAGTGGCGGTCCTCCCGCCTCGTCCGCTCCCGTTGGGAGCGTTCAGGGCGTTCAGGACCATCGAGATCAGGAGGAACCGCCATGAAGAAGGTACAGGTAAGGGAGGTCGCCCTTGCGGCGGGCACCGCAGAGGCGAGCGCGCTGCCCGAGCGCGTGCAGGAGGCGCTCGGCGAGCTCGTCGGCGCGGCGAAGGAGGGTCTGCTCGCGCTGAGCGTCGGCGTCGGTCTCGGCGTCATGCACGAGCTGATGGCCAGCGAGATCGAGGAGGTGTGCGGGCCACGCGGCAAGCATGACTCCGAGCGCGTCGCCTACCGTCACGGCTCAGATGACGGTGAGGTGACGCTCGGCTCGCGGCGGGTAGCGGTCGAGCGCCCGCGGATGCGCGCCAAGGACGGTGGCGGCGAGGTGCCGGTCGAGACCTACGAGCACTTCGCCAGCCGTGACGCGTTGAGCGCGGTCGTGCTGGAGCGGATGCTCGCGGGCGTCTCCACCCGCCGGTTTCAGCGCACCCAGGAGCCGGTCGGGGAGCAGGTCGAGGCACAGGCACGCTCGACGTCGAAGTCGGCCGTCTCACGCACGTTCGTGGCGCGTACCTCAGAGACGCTCAAGGCGCTGATGGATCGGCGCCTGGAGGACGTGCGCCTCGCGGTGCTGATGCTCGACGGGATCGTCTTGAAGGACCACACCAACGTCGTGGCGCTCGGCATCACCACCGATGGGGTGAAGGTCCCGCTCGGCCTGTGGGAGGGCTCCACGGAGAACAAGACGGTCGCGACCTCGCTGCTGTCTGACCTGGTCGCCCGTGGCCTTGACGTCGAGCAGGGCGTGCTGGTCGTGATCGACGGCTCCAAGGCCCTCAGAGCCGCCGTGAACGCTGTGCTCGGCCCGCGCACCCCGGTCCATCGGTGTGTCCGCCATAAGGAGCGCAACGTGCTCGATCACTTGCCCGAGCGCGACCGGCCAGAGGTCAAGCGCCGGCTGCGCCGCGCGTGGGCGCGTGAGGATCACCGCCAAGCTCTCGGGGAACTCCAAGCGCTCGCTGCTGAGCTGCAGCGCTCTCACCCGGGTGCTGCCTCATCCCTGGAAGAGGGGATGCAGGAGACGCTCACCGTCACTCGTCTCGGCGTCCGTGGCGCGCTGAAGCGCACGCTGGCGAGCACGAACCCGTGCGAGTCAATGATCGAGTGCGTCCGCCGATCCAGCCGCAACGTCAAGCGCTGGCAGTCAGGCGAGATGTGCCTGCGCTGGACCGCCGCCGGGATGCTCGAGGCCGAGCGGCAGTTCCGCCGGATTGTTGGTCACGCCGACCTCGCCAAGCTCGCGCTCACCATCGAAGCAGAGATCACCCAGCCCACCACCACACACGTATCTGAGGAGGCCGCTACGCTCGTCACCGTCTGAGAGTCACAGCCGGGCCGCCACCAAAGTTCCACGCCGGCCGGGACATCCTCCGCACACCGACCTCACCTGGGAGGACCTCGCCGCCATCCACGACGTCCCAGCCGCCCAACCCGCGTTCTCGCAAGCCACCGTTGCCAACCAGCGCCGCAAGGACCCCGACTTCGACCAGCGCTACCAACAGCTCCTGAAACACGCCCAAGCGCTACAGCGGGAGGCAGGCTACGCCAACGCCAACCCCATCCGCGGCCTGACCAGCAAACAAGCCAGTTAGCGAAGATCGCTCAAGGGGGTGCAAACTACCATCACATTTCAAACTACCGTGGGCGGCTACAGTTTCGCTTTGCAGAGCCAAATGCAGCGTACTGTCAGCCTGTTTCGGGCGGCACCTGCAGTTCGCTCTTGACAAGCCGTGCGGTTGGCGCTATGTTCTTTGGTGTTCATGACTCCTCGCTGTGGGGGGTTGGGCACGATAGGTCGGGTTTGGGTCGGTCCCAGGATCGATGTCAAGCGCTTTTGCAGGGATGTAGGGGAGAGAGGGCCGGATCGCCACATGAGGGTTGTTTTCGCGTGAGTCAGTTGGGGACAGACGTGCAGAGGGTCGCCGCGCGCCCGTTTGGGCCCGTGGGTAGATGCGTCAGCAGCGCTGACACATCTCTCTCTCTCTCTCTCTCTCTTGTACCTGGGACACCCCTTCTCTAGCAGCTGATCTTCCCCGGGCGGAGCGCCGTCCGGGATCCTTCTCAGGGGTAGGGCGTCCCCTGTGCAGATGCGGCTCTTGGCTAGTGGGTCGGGGTCTGTTCGAGCGTCATCGCGTTTTCCCTCATCCGGTGGTGGCGTTCGAGGAGGCTCCGGCGCGTACCCCCATACACGCCGGCAGTAACAGTGAGCGCCGTGGTCTCTCCCCGAGGCCGCGGCGCTCGCCAAGCTTCTCCTGGGGGGTGCGGGATGCCTGCTAAAGCGGGCGCTCGTCGTGACGCGCTGAAAAGACAGCGCTCGCGGGGTGCGAGCGCTTCCCCGCGCGTGCAGGTCTCGGAGATGCAGCGCGCGCGGCTGCTGGCGGCTGCCGTGACGAGCATCGCGGAGTTGGGTTACGCCCGTGTGTCGGTCGCGCACATCACCGCGCGGGCGCGGGTGTCGCGGCGTACGTTCTATGACCTTTTTGAAAGTCGTGAGGAGTGTCTGCTCGCGGTGCTCGAGGGCGCGGTTGAGCAGATCGGGGGTGAGATCGCGGCGGCGGATTTGGGTGGGCTTGTGTGGCGTGAGCGTGTGCGTGGGGGTCTGCTCGTGATCTTGTCGTTCTTGGATCGTGAGCCGGTGCTCGCGCGGGTGTGCGTGGTGTCGTCGTTGCAGGGCGGTCCACGAATACTTGCGTGGCGCGAGGAGCTCCTCGCGGGCTTGTCGGAGATATTGGACGAGGGTCGCACGGAGGGTGCGCGTTCGCGGGAGTGCACGGTCTTGACCGCGGAGGGTTTGGTGGGGGCGGCGTTCGCGATCGTGCATGCGCGGTTGTCTTCGAACAAGCGTCAGGAGTCGTTGCGGGGCTTGTCGGGGGAGTTGATGAGCTTGATCGTGCTGCCCTACCTGGGTCCGGCGGCCGCGCGTTCAGAGCAGCAGCGCTCGCTGCCGCCGCTGCCGCGGGTCGAGCGCGCCGCGTCGCGGAACGGTCGGGGCGGGGTCGCGGTCGAGCAGGACCCGTTGCGGGGGGTCCCGATGCGCCTTACGTACAGGACCGCGCGGGTGTTGCAGGCTGCCGGTGAGCATCCCGGCGCGAGCAATCGTGTGATCGGTGAGCACGCCGAGGTTTACGACCAGGGCCAGATCTCGAAGCTGCTCGCGCGCCTGGAGGGTCTCGGTCTGCTAGCCAACACCGGCGCCGGTCACACCCGCGGTGAGCGCAACGCTTGGAGCCTGACCACGCTCGGAGAGCGTGTCACCAAGCAACTCGCGCTCAACAACGACATCCAGCAGGAGATCTCATGAAGCCGGTCGGCTTCTTATCCTCGCATCCCCGGCCCTCGCGGCGGCGGCGGCGGTCGTGTCGCTGCCGGCCGCGGCGGGTGCTGCCTCGTGTCCGAATGAACCGCTGCGCGTGGGGCGATCGGCCGCGCTGCCGGACTGCCGGGCGTATGAGCTCGTGGCCCCGGAACACGTCGACGCCGCGGGCGGGGACATGGAAGCGCGGGTTCAGGCGCAACAGTCACGGCCGCTGCGCAGGAGTCGCCCACGGGAGCGGAAGGAGAACGTCGTGAGGAAGCTGTCGCAGTTGCTCGGCGCAGGAGCGCTGACCGTCGTGCTGCTCCTCCTGGTCCTGGCCGTCCCCGCTCAGGCGGCCTTCGAAGTGCGGCCGGGGAGCTTCCAGATCGGCCTCTCGACGCTGCGCGCGGGCGCTCACCCCGACATCACCCTCAACACCACGTTCGCGCAGAGCGAACCGGGGATCCCCGGGGGGCTCGTGCGCGACGCCGAAGCCGTGTTCCCCGTCGGGATCGCCGGCTACCCCGCGCTCGTGCGCACGTGCAACCCGACGCAGCTCCAGCACGGCGGCTGCCCCGTCGGCTCGCAGATCGGCAGCCTCGAAGTGGCGACCTCCGGCCACCCGTTCGGCAACAACTACGTGGTGCTGAGGGGCGGCCTCTTCAACATGGCGCCCTCCCCCGACCAGACGGCGGTGTACGGCTACGAGCTGCGGCTCGGCGGCCAGCTGACGCTCGCGAGCGGCCAGGTCCTCGTCTCCGTCGGCCCCGACTACCGCGTGCGGACGCGGACCGCGAACGTGTACCAGTTCCTGCCGGTCGACCGCGCGAAGTTCACCGTCTGGGGCGTGCCCGCCGACCACAGCCACGACGCCGAACGCGGCCCCGAATTCTTCTGCCAGGAGCACACCGAAACCGAATTTTTTGGGCCTTATATCAATGCACACGGAGAAGAAGAAAATGAGCTCTGCGGCAAAGGCGGCCACTCCGCCGAAGAAAACCCCGTCCCCTACATCGTCAACCCCACGCAGTGCACTGGCA
>Ga0210408_10000223_pt1 | contig 80443 bp, 60 predicted proteins | sample IncBWH4MmetaG_FD_155471 | JGI IMG/M metagenome (GOLD analysis project Ga0210408, IMG submission 155471) | Forest soil microbial communities from Barre Woods Harvard Forest LTER site, Petersham, Massachusetts, United States - Inc-BW-H-4-M | ecosystem: Environmental > Terrestrial > Soil >...
ATCCGGACTCCAGCATCTTTCTGGCGTTGGGCACGGACTCGAGCACGATCTGGGACGCGGTCTTCCGCAGCACGTTGAACGGTTCGCCATCGCTGTGACCGTCGGCGAGGTGGGTATGGCAATCGATGAGGCCAGGAAGAACAGTCATGTTTGACAGATCGATGATGCGGGCGCCTGTTGGAATCGCCAGTCCTTTCCCCACGGCCTCAATTCTGTTTTGACGGATCAGAACAACTTGGTCGTCGAGGACAGCGGAAGCATCTGGATCGATGAGTCGTCCGGCCTTGATCGCGGTGACCTGAGAAAAAGCTGCCTGCGGGCGCAGCAGCCAGAGAACCATCGCGAATAGGGTGATGCGTTTCATCTATTTCCCCTTGCGAAGAACAGGAGGGACAAAGGCTCCACGGAACCTGTACGCTGCTGCCTTCGCCTCAATCCGCAGCGGCGGCGGAGCGGCGGAGTCCGCTTTTCAAATCAGCAGCCAGCAGCCGGTGGAACAATTGTTCGCCAGCCTCGCGGCGGACTGACAAACGTCCCGCACCGTAGGCGCGCGACTTGAGTCCGCGCTGTACGTCCTCGCAAATTCCCAGGTCTTCGTCTTGCACCCGATCTCCGACTGCAATGCTCTGCGTGTTGTACTCGCGGCGAGACTCGGTGACGTCGCTGAAGTAGAAGTCGAAGATGACCTGACAGTGATCGACGTCGACGGGAATCACGAGATTTGTATCCATGTAGCCTTCGTAGCAGTTCATCATGAAGTTGGGATATTGCCAGAAGTACCAGGCGCGATCGCCTTTGCGGGTCGCACCCGTGGCTGCGTCTTCATCGGATGGAACCATGGGACTCGACTGCAGGCAATACCGGTCTTCGTTTTCGATGGTGTATTGCTTGTAGTCGAGAACGCTGCTGAGGCCTCTATGGAGATGGGGTACGTGGTAGCCGCCGTCGAGATAGTTGTCGACGAAGACCTTCCAGTTACAGGCGATGTCGTAGACCTTGCGATCAAAGAATTGCAGTCTGCCGAGTTCAAGAGGCTGGCAGCGCTTGACCAACCCGCCCAGGAAAGTGGCGAGTGGTTCCGCGTTGGGATCGAGATTGACGAACACGAACGACTCCCAGATTTCAACTTTAATGCGGACCAGTCCATTTTCCTGGCGATCAAAGTTCTTCACACCATCGAACTCCGGCATACCTTTGAGCGACCCGTCGAGGCCATAGTTCCATCCGTGATATGGACAGTGCAGGATTGCAGCACTCCCGCATGGCTCGGTCACGACTTTGGCAGCGTGGTGACGGCAAACATTGTAGAAAGCGCGCAACTGGCTGTCGGCGCCACGTACGGCAAAGACAGGCTCGTCAGCAACCGTGGCCGTGACGAACTGGCCCGACTTCTGGACCTGATCGGCTCGCCCCAGAACCTGCCAGGCATGGCTGAAGACGGTGAGGCTTTCGAGTTCTGCAATACGCTGGTCGACGTACCAGGGCGCCGGGATGGTCGAGGCTTCCGACAATGGTGCCTGGTCGTTGTAGGCTGCCAGCATCGCTTCGATGGACTGGTGTCTGATCATTTGCATCGCTCCCCCGGTCTTCAAGCTCCAATGGCTCGACGCAGGATATCCAGAAACTGGTTGATGCGCGCTTCTTTCCTTTCACCCACCTCGCCCTGGTGTCGAAAGAGCCCGGGATCGAGTTCTTCGGTGAGCAACGCGTCCTGAAAGCGTTCCATCGTCCAGTCGAGAATGGAGACGATCATTTCCAGATCAAGGTCCTTGCGAAGTTCGCCTCTGTCCAGGCCGAAGTGCACGAAAGCCACGGTGCCGTAGGGATCTTCGGTCATAAGAAAACGGTTGATCTCGCGCTTGAGGGTGAGATCAGTTCCATAATTCCCGAGCAATGAGATCCGGTAGGGGATCCAGTCCTCATGCAACAAATGCTCTGTGCAGGCTAGCCAGTAGCGCAAGACCTCGAAAAAGCCCTTTGCCTGTACTTCTACCGGAGCATCGAGGTAGGCGGGGAAGGCACGAACTGCCGTCTTGTAGACCTCGAAAAACAGTCCATCCTTGCTGCCGAAGTGCTGGAAGACCGAACCCTTGGCGATACCGAGTTGCGCAGCGATGTCCCCGACGCGAGCGGCGTGATAGCCCTGTTCAGCGAAGTGTCGCATGGCCACCTCGATAATTCGGGCGCGTTTGGCTTCGGAACGCGGGCGCGGTGGCACATGGCTGCGGTATCGGGGTGGGGTGACCAGGCTGCTGGAAATTCCGCTCATGACATTGACCTCAAGTCAGGAAACGATACAGAAGAATCTTTGTCATTTCAATTTCATTTTTTCAGTGTTCTGCGCTAATGTATGGACCCACTTGAGGGAGAGCAATTGACCGCGAGTCATTGATTTTGTGCCCACTCTTACCAACAGAATCTACGACGCAATTGTCGTCGGTGGAGGCCACAACGGGCTCACCGCGGCGGCTTACCTGGCACGGGCCGGATTGACCACGCTCGTGCTCGAGCGCCGGGAGATCGTCGGCGGCTGTTGCGTGACTGAGGAGATTGCACCCGGTTGCAGGGCCTCGACCACGTCCTACATTGCGAGCATGCTGCGGCCCGAGGTTATCAGCGACCTGAAGCTGGCGGAACACGGGTTGCGTATGGTGCCGTGTGATCCGTCGATCCAAGTCGCGTTCCCCGACGGACGGGTGGTGCCATGGTGGGTGGAACGCGACCGCGCCGTCGCCGAATTTCGCAAGCATTCGCCGAAAGATGCGGAAACCTTCGTGCGAGTCGAAGATCGGCTCAAGAAGCTTGCCCGGTACTTGCAGCCATTTTTTCTGGAGCCACCGCCCGAGATCGACACAGCTAGCGTCGCGGGATGGGGTGACTTGCTGCGGGTAGGCAAGCGCTTCCGCGGGATTTCGAGCGACGAGATCGCTCAACTGGTCTCGTTCTTGACGGGGAGCTTGGGCGAGTTTCTTGATCGCAACTACGAATCAGAAACGATTAAGACCATGTTTCTAGCCAACACTGTGTACGGCAAGCACGGAGGGCCTTACCAGCCGGGCAGCGCAATCGGGCTATTGTTCCACTTGCTGAGCGGGGGCGAACACGAACTGCAGGGCTTCTACGGACACGTCATGGGCGGGATGGGGGCGATCACGCAGGCACTGGTCGCTGCCGGAAGGAAACTTGGGGTCGAGATTCGAACATCGGCTGCGGTCGCGCAGATCACAACCCGCAGCGGGCAAGCTCGTGGGGTGGTGCTGGAAGATGGCACGGAGATTCGAGCGCGGACGATCCTCTCGAATGCGGACCCGAAGCGCACATTTCTAAAGATGCTTCCTGAGAGCCAACTTCCTCCGGAGTTTGTGCAGGCAGTGCGCGGAATCAAAATGGCGGGCCCGTGCGCGAAGGTGAACCTGGCACTTTCCGGGGAACCACGTTTTACTGGCACTCCAGCGAGCCACACGGCTTTGGAGCGCACGTTTTACACGCTCGTCCCCTGTCTTGAATTTGCCGAGCGATGTTATGACATCGCCAAGTTTGGCGAGATTCCTGAAGAGCTATGGGTGGATTGCGTGATCGCGTCGAATGCCGACGCCTCCCTGGCGCCCGCGGGCACGCACATCATGACCTGCTTTGTGCAATACGTGCCTTACCACTTGGGTAGGGGGACGTGGGACGAGAACAGGGAGATTCTGGGAGACCGCGTCGTCCGCAAGATTGCAGAACATGCTCCCAACGTCTCGCGTTCCATTCTCACGCGGCAGGTGTTAACTCCACTCGACCTGGAGCGGACTTACGGCCTTACGGAAGGCAACATCTTTCACGGCGATCTTTCGCTGGAGCAGTTGTTCTTCATGCGGCCGGTGCCGGGATGGTCGCAGTACCGCACACCGATTGATGGGCTGTATTTGTGCGGAGCGGGCGCGCATCCGGGGGGTGGGGTGACGGGTGCTCCGGGTCATAACGCAGCACAACAGGCACTGCGCGACTGGAAGAAGGGTCGCTTTCGGTCGGCGGCGGAATGAGCAACAACGGCACACGGACGGCAGACTTTGTGATTCTGGGCGCAGGGGTGATGGGCACCTCCATTGCTTTCCACCTGGCCCGGCGCAAAGCTGGACGCATGGTCGTCATTGACAAGGATCACGTCGGATGCGGCGGCAGCGGCCGTTCCTCCGCATTGATTCGCATGCACTATAGCTTTCCCCCCGAGGTGCAGTTGGCGCTGGCAAGCCTTCGCATGTTCGAGCGCTGGGAAGAACTGGTAGGGGAGGCTCCGCTATTCCAGAAGACCGGATTCGTCCGTATTGTTCATCCCAACGAAGTGGAACGGCTTAAGCGGAACGTGGAGATGCAGCGCGAGTTGAGCGTTAACGTGAGTCTGGTCTGCGGAAAAGATCTTCAGGAACTCCAGCCGGATTGGGTAGTGGATGACGTGGAGTTCGCGGCGTACGAACCAGATTCCGGCTACGGCGACGGCGCCACGGTGGCGAACGATTTCTTGACTCGAGCCCGTGACCTTGGCGTGGCTTATCTGCCTCGGACCCGGGCAACCGCGTTGCGAGTGGTGGATGGCCACATTCAGGGTGTAACCACGGATCAGGGCGTCATTGATTCGCCGGTGGTGGTAGTGGCCACCGGCCCGTGGACCCGACCCTTGCTTCAGAAAGTCGGTTTCGATCTTCCTATTGAAACCGAGTATCACCAGGTTGCGATTCTGATCAATGCACCTGACATGAAAAGTGGTGGTTGCGCTTGCATTGACTCCGGGAATCAAACCTACTTTCGGCCCGACGGTGCGGAAAAATTCCTGGTGGGGGATTTTTACGGGCAAAGGCCGGCTGATCCGGACAACTTTCCGCAGCGGGCCTCGGACGAGTCTCTGGAAAATGTCCTTGAGCGCGCCTGTCGCCGGGTACCCAAACTGGAAAAAGCCGAGCTTCTGCGCGGGGTCACGGGCGTCTACGATATGACGCCCGACAACCGGCCACTGCTGGGTGAAATCCCGGGCAACGCCGGGCTTTATGTTTGCGCCGGTTTCTCAGGCATGGGGTTCAAGATCTCTCCAGCTGTTGGGCTCGTGATGTCGGAGTTGCTACTAGATGGTGCCGCCAAGACCGTGGACATCAGCGCCTTTCGTCCGAGCCGGTTCGCTGAAGGCAAGCCGATCAAGGCCGAGTTCGAATACGTAGACGACTAGGAAGAAGGAGCAATACGTGAACAAGAAAGGGATTCTCGAGCGTTTGAAGGAAGGGCCAGTTCTGGGGGATGGGGGCTACCTGCTGGAACTGGAGAAGCGGGGATGGGTGCGGCCGGGTCCGTTCACACCGGAGGTGGCGATCGTCTATCCCGAGGCTCTACGAGAACTACACATCGAATTTCGTGAAGCGGGTGCCGAGGTGCTGCAGGCGCTGACCTTCTACGCCAGCCGCGACAAACTGGCTACCGTTGGCCTGGAGGATCGGGTCGAAGACATCAACCGATCCGCGGTCCGCATTGCCAGGGAAGTCGCGGGCGGTGACTGCCTGGTGGCAGGCAACTTGAGCCTTACCTGGATATACGAGCCGAACAGTCCGGCCGCCGCTGACCGTGTGCGCGAAACTTTCGACGAGCAGCTCCGGGTTCAGGTCGAGGAGGGCGTGGACTTTATCGTGGGAGAAACATTCTCCTGGCTGGGGGAAGCTCTACTAGCAGTTGAACGTGCCCGCAAGACAGGTCTGCCTGTGATGGTCACAATCTGCTTCGAGAATAAAGACGCGACGATGGAGGGTACTGGCGCCGCGGACGCGGCCAAAGCCTTGCTGGACGCAGGCGCTGACATTGTCGGGATGAATTGCCTGCGTCCTCCGGAGCACATGCTGGGGCCGATGGAAGAGATGCGAAAAGCGGTCTCTGGTTATCTGGCCTGCCAGCCGGTCGGATATCGCACGCCCAAAGACAAACCGGACTTCACCAGTTTGCCGGAATTTCCCTACGCGCTAGATCCGCTTCAGCTTACGCGCAAAGAGATGGGCGACTACGCCGTCCGGGCCCGGGAAATCGGAATCAACTACATCGGCTCATGCTGCGGGTCGGTTTCGTCGCACGTTCGGGAGATGGCGAAGGCCTTGGGAAAATTGCCGCCCGATGACCGCATCTGGAAAAAAGGCGGGGCCAAACCGATGTCGGCGTTCGAATACTACGACCACGACAAGCAAGCGGTACCGAAGTAGAAGGTCGTCACCTCGCCGTTTGACATATCAAACGCAGGCCCGTCCCAAACGGGCCTTTCGTTTTTCCAAATATCCACACCGTCAGTGGACCCTGATACCAGAGGAAACTCTTTGACAGAGGTTGGGCTCGCTACGCCGCAGCTCCCGGCTCTGCCGCTATCACCAGAGGCACGTTCACCAGATGCTCGCTGATGAACCATACCTGCAATTCATTGGTGCGCAGAACGTCGCTCACCACGACATCGTTGGTTCCGTCGTCGCCCAAGGTAGACGCGCGACGCGCGAGTGTACGGCAATGACGAATGATCACCTGGTGCGCATCCAACAGGCGGGAAAGCTGAACGGGCACTTCTTCCCTACCACGCGGGGGGCGTTCGATCTGAGTCGTCTCGGCCACATCCGCCGCCATGGCCAAGCTAACGCCGCCGAGAAGCTGAATTCGCTCGGCAATCGTGTCGACGAGTTCGTTCTGTTCCTCGTAGTGTTTATCGAACAAGAGGTGAAGCTGGTAGAAGGTTGGACCGGCGACCTGCCAATGGGACTTCTTGTAAAGATCACGCAGGGTAATGGTGTCGGCCAACAGCTGGTTCAGCTGCTCGGTCATTTCAAGGCGAACCGGTTCTTCCAGTTCGAGAGGCAGCAGAAACGAAACCGTGCCGTACGCTTGAATCTCGCGAGCCTTCTGATGAAGACGAGGTTGCGCACTCACTTTGCTGGGGTTTGCGGATACTGTGTCCTTCTTGGCCATGGGAATGCTCCTTGCGGTACGAGATGGGCTGCAAACAACCAAACGGGGGCCGTGGGCCTGGCGGAGCTAAACGGTCACAGAGTTGGATGATGCGCGAAGGAGAAGCGATGCGACCCGCCAGAAAAAGCACGGGTGGACCGTTGAACTCTTTAGTTGCAACGCCTTACGCGATATATGCACGAACCCACCTGAACTCCGCGCGATCCAGGCCGGCCTACTTCGCGTCCAAGGCTAAATTCAATTCGAGCACATTCACGCGAAGCTCGCCCAGAAAGCCGAGATCGCGCGACTTGGTGTGTGCTGCGACCAAGCGACGAACCTGGTCGGGAGACAGACCGCGTTCCTTGGCAACGCGTGGAACCTGAAACTCGGCGGCGGCCGGCGAGATGTCGGGATCGAGACCGGAAGCCGATGTCGTCACAAGATCTGCGGGCACGGGCACGCCGGGATTTTCCGCCTGGACTCGTGCAACGTCGCCCTTTACGCGATCGATGAGCTTCTGATTGGTCGGGCCGTAGTTTGAGCCTTGGGAATTGGCCGCGTCGTAGCCTGCGTTTCCCGCGGCTGAGGGGCGCGAATGGAAGTAGCTCGGCCCCACGAAAGGCTGTCCGATGATCCGGGAGCCGATGTTGACTCCGTTGCGATGGATCAGTTGTCCGTTGGCCTTGTCTCTAAACAGGACCTGGGCGAAGGCAGTAACCACCAACGGGTAGACGATCCCAAGCAAGACGGTGGTCACGATGGCCATCAACACAGACGTGATCAAATGTTTCTTCATGATTCCCTCCCTAGGCCAGCCCGATGCGTGTGATGAACATGTCGATCAGCTTGATCCCGATAAAAGGCACGACAAGTCCACCCACGCCGTACACCAAGAGGTTACGGCGTAGCAAGGACTCCGCACTCATGGGCGTATATTTGACGCCGCGCAGTGCCAGCGGGATCAGCGCGACAATGATCAACGCATTGAAGATCACGGCTGACAGCACCGCTGATTGCGGAGTCTGAAGGCGCATGATATTCAGCGCGTTGAGCACAGGAAAGGTTCCGGCAAACATCGCTGGGATGATCGCGAAATACTTGGCCACGTCGTTCGCGATCGAGAAGGTCGTCAGCGCGCCACGCGTCATCAAGAGCTGTTTGCCGATTTCCACGATCTCAATCAGCTTCGTGGGATTGGAATCGAGGTCGACCATGTTCCCAGCTTCTTTGGCTGCCTGAGTCCCGGTATTCATCGCCACTCCGACGTCGGCCTGGGCGAGAGCCGGAGCGTCGTTGGTGCCGTCGCCCGTCATAGCAACCAGTTTGCCGTCGCCCTGCTCGCGACGGATCAAGTCCATCTTGTCTTTGGGGGTAGCTTCGGCGAGAAAGTCGTCGACCCCCGCCTCTCGCGCAATCGCGGCCGCAGTGAGCGGGTTGTCTCCTGTAATCATGACGGTCTTGATGCCCATGGCGCGCAGTTGATCGAAGCGCTCGCGCATGCCGCCTTTCACGATGTCTTTGAGGTAAATCACCCCCATGGCGCGGAAGTTCTCCGCGACCACCAGGGGTGTAGCACCTGATCGCGCGATCTGCTCGACCGAGGCCTGGACTTCCTTTGGAAGAACCGTGCCGTTTTGATTCAAGTATTTGGTGATGGCATCCACCGCGCCTTTGCGGATCTCGCGGCCATCGAGGTTTACGCCCGACATGCGGGTTTGCGCGGTGAACGGCACGAAAACAGCTTCGTGCGCGGCCAGTTCGCGCCCGCGGAGGTTGTAGCGTTCCTTGGCAAGAACTACGATCGACCGGCCTTCCGGCGTCTCATCGGCCAGCGACGAAAGCTGAGCCGCATCCGCAAGATCGGCCTCCACAATGCCGGGTGATGGAAGGAACTCGGCAGCCTGGCGGTTCCCCAAGGTGATCGTCCCAGTCTTGTCGAGCAGTAAAGTATTGACGTCGCCAGCCGCTTCTACCGCTCGTCCCGACATTGCCAGCACATTGTGTTGCACCAAGCGGTCCATCCCGGCAATTCCGATAGCCGAGAGCAGTCCACCAATGGTGGTTGGGATCAGGCAAACCAGTAACGACACCAGGACGAAGACCGTTTGCGGCGTCCCAGAGTAAATGGCAAACGGCTGCAAGGTAACGACCGCCAGCAGAAAGATAATGGTCAAGCCCGCCAGCAGGATGTTGAGCGCAATTTCATTCGGTGTCTTCTGGCGCTCGGCTCCCTCGACCAGAGCAATCATGCGGTCAAGAAAAGTTTCGCCGGGGTTGGACGTGATGCGGACTTTAATTACGTCCGAGAGAACCCGCGTGCCTCCGGTGACCGCCGAGCGGTCGCCACCCGCTTCGCGGATTACAGGAGCAGACTCTCCAGTGATGGCCGACTCATCGACCGATGCGACGCCCTCGATGACTTCTCCGTCGCCTGGGATAAATTCACCCGCTGCCACAAGTACAACGTCACCAGCCCGCAACTTCGCGCTGGGAATGCTTTCAGTCTTCCCGTCGGGCAACAAGCGTTTCGCGATCGTCTCAGACTTTGCTTTGCGAAGCGTCTCCGCCTGCGCTTTTCCGCGGCCCTCGGCCATGGCCTCGGCGAAGTTCGCAAATAGCACGGTAAACCACAGCCACAGCGTGATCTGGAGATTGAACGCGAAACTCTCCTTGCCCCGGAACAAGAGCAGCGTGGTCAGCACGCTGCCGACTTCAACCACGAACATGACGGGGTTCTTCATCATGGTGCGTGGATCGAGTTTCAGCACACAATCGAGCAAGGCCCGCCTTATGATCTTTGCGTCCCACAGACTCTTACTCTTAGATCTGTCTTGCTTTGCCATTGACACCCTCAGAAGGTCTTGCCAGCCATCATGAGCAGGTGTTCAAGCACAGGTCCCAGACTCAAGGCTGGAAAAAATGTGAGTGCGCCCACGATCACGATCACGGAAACCAGCAGGATCGCGAATAAGGGAGTGGTCACCGGGAACGTGCCCGAGGAGGCCGGCACGGTCTTTTTCTGTGCCAGATTCCCCGCGATGGCCAGCATCGGGATGATCATGAAGAATCTCCCCACCAGCATGGTGAAAGCGCCCGCGGTGTTGTACCAGACGGTGTTCCCGTTGAGACCAGCGAATGCGGAACCGTTATTGCCCGCCATGGACGTGAATGCATAGAGGATCTGGGTGAGACCGTGGGGACCAGAGTTGCTGATGCTTGAGGTGCCAAATCCTTCCACTGCAGAAATACCCGTAAGGACCAGGATGATCAGAGGAAAAACGAGCGTGACCAGCATCGCCATCTTGACGTCGTAAGCCTCGATCTTTTTCCCGAGGTATTCTGGCGTCCGGCCGACCATAAGGCCTGCAATGAACACCGCCAGAACCACATAGATCAGGATGCCGTACAGTCCTGCTCCCACTCCACCGAATACAGTTTCGCTGAGCATGATGTTGACGAGCGGCACCATTCCGCCCAGCGGGGTGAAGGAATCGTGCCAACTATTGATCGCACCGCAGCTGGCGTCGGTGGTGATGGTGGCGAACAAGGTGGAGTCAGCGATGCCATAGCGGACTTCCTTGCCCTCCATGTTGCCGCCGGACTGGTAGGCGCTCGCGTGCTGATCCACTCCTTTGAGCAGAGGATTGCCTTTTGCTTCCGCCCAGTAGGCAACCGAAACGCCGCAGAGGAACAAAATCGCCATGGCTGCCCATACCGCCCAACCATGGCGCTGCGACCCCGTCATGCGGCCGAGCGTATACGTCAGGCCTGCAGGAATGGCGAAGATGGAAAGCATCTGCAGGTAGTTGCTCAAGGGCGTGGGGTTCTCGAACGGATGAGAACTGTTGGCGTTGAAGAAGCCTCCCCCGTTCGTCCCCAGCATCTTGATCGCTTCCTGCGAGGCCACCGGTCCCTGCGCGATACTCTGATCCGTTACCGTGTCCACGACCGGTTTGCCGTCCTGCCCAATTACAGGGTTACCGTCCGTTCCGGTTCGCTGTACCTTTTGCGGCTCGACGAGCTTCACCGTGTCATACGGCTTGAAGTTCTGCACGACACCTTGGGAAACCAGGACCAGCGCATAGACGATGCACATCGGTAGCAACAGCCATAGAGTCGAGCGCGTCATGTCGACCCAGAAATTTCCGATCGTCTCTTTTTCGCGCCGGGCAATGCCTCGGATAAACGCGATCGCCAACGCGATCCCGATGGCCGCTGAAACGAAGTTGTGGTACGCGAGCCCAGCCATCTGGGTGAGATAGCTCATCGTGGTCTCGCCGGCGTAGTTCTGCCAATTGGTGTTGGTGGTGAATGATGCGGCGGTGTTGAACGATAGTGCCTGGGAGACAGCTCCGAACTTCTGAGGATTCCAAGGCAAGAGGTGCTGCACACGCTGAATCAGGTACAGCAGGAGCATCGTCACACCACTGAACAGAAGCATGGTCACTGCGTATTCCGTCCAACGCATCTCATGATCTTCATCCACGCCCGTCAACCGATAAAGCAACCGTTCGATGGGGCGAGCCACGGGGTCGAGAAAGGTGCGCTCGCGACTGAAAACCCGGGTCATGAATATGCCGAGTGGCTTGGTAATCGCAAAGATAATCGCCAGATACACCACGATCTGCAGCCAGCCATTCGTAGTCATGTTCAGAATTTCTCCGGTCGCAGTAACGCGTAGAGCAAATACACCATCAACCCGACGCTCACCAGGAGCATGACGATGGATTCGGAACTCATGTCGGTTTCACCTCAACGGATTCGATCGCAGAATCGCACATAACCGACCGACACCGCGAAAAACGCGATCGCGATTACGGCGAAGACGAAGTCTTGCATAGACGCTTTCTCCTTCGAGCTTCTCGGGAATTGGCGAGTGACGAAGCGTCCTCAGTAGAACGCGCGTGCCGTAAGACGTGGGTAAGGGTTTTATAAAGATTTCGTAAAGACTGCAGATCTGTGTACTGCCAGAACTTAGTCGTTACCGGGGTCGAAGCGGTAGCCCACCCAAGGCTCGGTCACAATGTAGCGCGGCGAGGACGCCTCGGGTTCCAGCTTCTTGCGAAGCTGGCCCACAAAGACGCGGAGGTACTCGACCTGCTCGGTGCTCTGCCCGCCCCAAATTGAAGCCAGCAGCGAGCGGTGCGGTACGACTCTGCCGGCGTGGCGGGCTAGGTAGACCAGAAGATCAAACTCTTTGGGCGTTAGATGCACTTCTTTTTCCCGGACCAAGACTTTGTGCGCAGCCAGGTCAATGCGAAAATCCCCGACTTCGATCTTGGCCGGCTCGGCCTCATCCGGAATGGGGATTCGTCGCAGCGAAGCACGAACGCGCGCCAGCAGTTCCACCATGCTGAAGGGTTTCGTAACGTAGTCGTCGGCGCCAGCGTCAAGAGCTTGCACCTTGGTTCGTTCCTCGCCACGCACTGACAACACCAGGATCGGGATCTTGCTGGTGGCCCTGAGCCGTCGAGTAAGCTCCAGGCCGTCCATGTTCGGCATGGAAAGATCGGTAATCACCAGGTCGGGGGTCCAGTCCTTCATGATCTCGAGAGCCGTTTCACCGTCGTTGGCGACCCGGACATCGTAGGCATGACTGGAGAGACTCGTGCGCAGAACCCGCGTGATCTGGGTCTCATCGTCCACGACCAGAATCTTGCGATGTTCAGTGCTGGTCAATGTGCTGGCTCCTGAGTAACGATGTGAACATCGACCGCGGGCGCGTCTCGCAGGAAACGGTGAATCGCAGAGATGTACAGGTACCGCTTCCATCCTGTGGTCGCGGAGCGGCCGAACACGACATGAGTGAGGTGCTTCTCATGCACCACCTCGGCAACCGCCTCAGCAACGGTCTTTCCGTTCACACGAATTACGGTCGCGCCCACATTCTCGGCGAACTGGACATTGGCCCGCAAGGTTTTCTGATTGCGTTCGTTGTCGTCCTGGCCTCGATCGACATAGATCACGTACAGTTCGCCATCAAGCGCTTGCGCCATCCGGGCGCCACGCGCAATCAGATGCTGGGCGGCAGGGTTGGAACTGATGCAGACGGCGATGCGTTCCCGCACGCCGAGATTCCTGCGGGTGTCCTGTTTGTCGAGGTAGGTCTCCAGGCTACGGTCAACGGCGTGCGCAACCTGACGCAATGCCAATTCGCGCAGCGCGATCAGGTTTCCGGGACGGAAGAAGTTGCCGAGGGCACGTTCCACTCTTTCCAAGGGATACACATCCCCGCGCCGCATGCGGTTCTGCAGCGCTTCGGGAGTGAGGTCCGCCATCACTACTTCGTCTACGCGCTTCAAGACCCAGTCGGGCACGGTCTCCCGCACCTGGATTCCGGTGATGCCCTGCACTGTCGGGGTAACGCTCTCAAGGTGCTGAATGTTCATCGTGGACAGAACATCGATACCGGCGTCAAGAAGCTCGTAGACAGCTTCGTAGCGTTTCCGGTGTTTGCAGCCTTCGATATTAGTGTGGGCGAGTTCGTCAACAATTGCGACCGCAGGCTTGCGAGCCAGAATCGCATCTACATCCATCTCTTCGAAGAGTGCACCCTTATAGTCGACCCTCCGACGCGGTACCTGCTCCAATTGAGATGCGAGTTCCGCGGTGGCTTTTCGGCCATGAGTCTCGACCACGCCGATCACGACGTCTTCGCCGCGGCTGTGGCGCCGGATGGCTTCACTGAGCATGCTGAAGGTCTTCCCTACGCCCGGCGCGTAGCCTAGAAACAGCTTGAAAACGCCGCCCTTCTTCACCGGCGCGGCCTCTTCGAGCCATTGTTCCGGAGTCTTAGTCATCGCGAGTATTGTGCTTTAGCGGCATGAAAATGTCGAACGTCAGCTACAATCGCCACGTGAACGAGAGATGGGTCAGGCGCTTGCTGCACTATGTGGTAGCGACCGGCGCGGTCTTCGTCATCGTTTTTGCGTACCGCGGGATGCACGTCAGCAATCCAACCACGGTAGCGCTCACCTTCCTGCTGACCGTTCTGATCATCTCTACGGTCTGGGGCTTGCGAGCATCGGTGTATACCGCGGTGGTTGCGACCCTGGCCTTCAACTATTTTTTTCTGCCGCCGGTCGGTACTTTCACGATCGCCGATCACCAGAACTGGGTCGCGTTGTTTGCGTTTCTGATCACCGCCGTGATCGCCAGCCAACTCTCAGCCCGAGCGCGCAGGGAGGCGCTGAATGCGAACGAGAGACGGAGAGAGGTCGAGCGCCTGTACGGCTTCAGCCAGCAACTGCTCTCCTCCGACAATGTGGTAGAACTGCTGAACGTACTCCCTCGCTATATCGTGGAAGCGTTTGATGTAAAAGCGGCTGCCATCTCCCTGCCCGAGCGGCCCGACGTGTATCGCTCCACCCCAGATATTGGCGAATTAGAGGCTCATGCTCTACAACTCGTGTGCAGTCGCGGTGAACCTCGGATGGATCCTGACCGGAACCTGGCGATCATGCCGCTGCGCATGGGAGTGCGCACGGTCGGTGCGCTCGGCGTATCGGGCAGCCGGTTGTCGCGGGAGACGCTGGACGCAGTCAGCAGCCTGATCGCGATTGCCATCGAACGCGCGCGGGCGATGGAAAACCTGAGCCGTACCGAGGCTGCCCGCGAGAGCGAGCAATTGCGGTCTGTGCTCCTCGATTCCGTCGCTCATGAGTTCCGCACTCCATTAACGGCGATCAAGGTATCGGTGACATCGCTCTTGTCGAATCCTGAAATGAACGCTGCGCAGAAGGAAGAATTGCTGACGGTCATCAACGAAGAGAGCGACCGCCTGAATCGCCTGGTTGGGGAAGCGGCCGAGATGGCACAACTCGATGCGAACCAGGTGGAGTTACATCTTGGCCCCCACCCGATCCGCGAAGCTCTCGACGCGAGCCTTGAGGACTGTAAGCAGATCCTGGGCAAGCACCCGCTGGAGATTCGACTGCCTGACACCCTGCCGCCCGTCCGCATGGATGTGACCCGCATTAAGGAAGTATTCATGCATTTGCTCGAAAATGCTGCCAAGTACTCGCCTCCGGAGTCTCCGATTCACATCACGGGAGAAGTTCGGAATCGAAATCTAATGATGAGCGTGTCGGATCGAGGGTCCGGGATTGACGATTTCGAGCAAGCACTGATTTTCGACAAGTTCTATCGAGGTCGCAACCAGAGGCTAGCGGTACAAGGCACGGGCATGGGACTCGCGATTGCCAAGGCGATCGTAGAGGCGCACGGAGGAACGATTGGGGTCACTAGCCAGCTTGGGCATGGATCCGTGTTCTACTTCTTGCTGCCCCTGGCTTAGATCCCACCGTGCCGGGCAAGCAGGCTGTACAGCAACACAACTAGCACGATGGCCGAGATGCTCACGTAGAGCCAATCTCGCTCCATAGCAAACGCAAAGACGGCAAACGCCACCCGCGCCACTGGCGTTGCGATCAAGAACAGCAACCCGAGTTGGATGATACCGCGGCCTCGGAGAGAGACAGCGGCGCGCAAGATGTCGACCCAGTGCCGCAGATCCGCCGGCCGTCCAGCGAATACGCTGTAGTCCGCCGGGGCAAGGCCATGTCGAATAACGAACACCAGCCCCCCGGTAAGTACGAAGGCCGCGGATAGGGTTACACCTGCGCGCAACAAGTTGGCGATGATGGTTTCGAGCTTCTGATCCGTCCAATCAGCTCTTCTGAACATCAGATTTTCCCTGTGAGCGCGCCGTAGATCATCTCGCCGCCAAGGGCAAGGATGACTACGCCAAAGACCCAGCGCAGCTGTTGCGTTTTCGTCCGTGCCAAGACGCGCGCTCCGGTCATCGCACCGGCAAGTACTCCCAGCATGACCGGCATCGAGAGCCCCGGATCGATATACCCTCGGCTCAGATATACACCGGCACTTGCTGCGGCGGTCACCCCGATCATGAAGTTGCTGGTCGTGGTTGAAACTTTGAAGGGGACACCCATGGCCTGATCCATCGCGAGGACTTTCACGGCGCCAGACCCTATCCCCAGCAGTCCTGACAGAGCTCCAGCACCAAACATCAGGCTGAAGCCGGCGGGAACACGCCGCACGTAGTAGTGCTTGGGCCCACTCAAGGAGGGGTAGGTTCCGTTCATATTCAGCCGCGTTGCAAGCGCATCGGGCTGGTCGTCCCCCGCTGTCTCAGCCGGAGGTCGAACAGAAGAGTAGGCGGAGTAAAGGAGAACGAGGCCGAAAATGATGCCGATTGCGGTGGTGGAAACGCTGGCCGCCAGGTACGCGCCGAAAAGCGCTCCCAGCGTAGTCGCGATCTCGAGGAACATCCCAATGCGAATGTTCGAGAACCCGTCTTTCACGTATGCTGCGGCCGCGCCGGACGAAGTAGCAATGACCGAAACAAGCGACGCACCCACGGCGTATCGAATGTCGACCTTGAACAGCAGGGTGAGCATGGGAACGAGCACCACGCCGCCGCCAAGCCCGGTCAGTGCCCCGAGAAACCCAGCCATGAACGATCCCAGTCCAACCAGGATGGTGAACCCCAGAATGTTCATTCCGCCTCCGGAACAAGTGTGCCACAAGGCGGCGGGATGCTGGTCGCAGAGGTGAGCTAAACCGCGGTGTTCTAGGAATCGGTCTGAGACAAGTTCGCCTGGCGTGGGCAGAAACTCGACTCGTTGACTCCGTGGCAGACAAACGCGATTTAGGACTCACGATCGACGTTCAATTGAACCAGCGGGGGGGAGACGACCACCGGCTCAGCCAGGTGCAAGCCACACTCGGTCTTCTGCGATCCGGCCCAACGCCCCGAGCGCGGGTCGTCACCGGGGCGTACAGCGCGGGTGCAATGAGTGCAGCCGATACTGGGGTAGTTGAAATCATGGAGAGGGTTGTAGGGAACATCGTGCGCTCTGACATATTCCCATACGTTCTCACTGCTCCAGTCAACGATCGGGTTGATCTTTACGACGTGGAATTTCTGGTCCCATTCGACCTTGCGCGCCTTGGCCCGGTGGGACGTCTGGTCGCGACGGATGGCTGTGATCCAAGCCCGCACGCCTGCGAGTTTCTCCTTCAAAGGTTCCACCTTGCGCAGGGCGCAGCACTGATCTGGATTTGCGGACCACAGGGCGGGCCCATAGATTTCCGACTGATCTTCCGGAGTCAGAGTCGACCGCACTCTCTCAACGCTGATTCCGTAGCGTTTTTCCACCCTCTCGATCAACTGGTACGTCTCCGGAAAAAGAAAGCCGGTGTCGATCGTAAAGACCCGGAGATTGGAGTTAACGCGGGACGCGATATCGATGAGGGCCATGCCTTCCACCCCAAAACCCGAGGCCACTTCCACCGCGTTGCCGAAGGACTTGAACGCCCAACGCAGCACCTCCTGGGAGGTCCACGTCTCGGCTAACGTTTGCGTTTTTTCCAAGTTCTCGATCACGGTCGGCTCCTAGTCACCCCAAAAAATCTGGTTATCTACAAAAAGGTCGAGTGCAGTTGGCGGCGGCACGAACGGATGCTCCAGCAGTCCCGACCGATTTCCCCCTAACCGTTGCTCGACGGTGTTTCTCAGCGCGATTGCGTCGCCAACCAGCAGGAGTGTGGGCGCCAGCAACCGTGGTGCGAAACGCAGGTTCTGAACGGTAGTGCGATAGATTTTCTGGTCTTCGTAGCCGGCGCGTGAAACCAGCGTGCATGCAGTATCGTCATCCAGGCCGGCTGACTTGAGTTGAGACGCGGTCTGCGCAAAATTGAAGCCTGGCATGTAAATGGCAAGCGTAGCACCGGAAGAGACATACCCCGCCCAGGAAGCGGGCTCTTTCGTGCTTGCCTGATGACTCGTGAGGAAGACCACCGCGGAAGAAGTTTCCCGTTGGGTAAGAGACACGCCCGCAGCAGCCGCAGATGCCAACGCGGATGTCACTCCCGGGATCACCTCGAACGCAACGTTTGCCTTACGAAGTGCCGCAATCTCTTCTCCCGCGCGACCGAAGATGAGGGGATCTCCTCCCTTGAGCCGAACGACAATAAGTCCGAACATGGCGAAGGCGATCATCTGCGCGTTGATTTCTTCCTGTTGAACGCTCTTGCGGCCGCAGCGCTTGCCCACATTCCGGATCTGCGTGGCTGCTGGGATCAACTCCAAAATGCGTTCACTGATCAGCTCGTCGTGGAGCACAACGTCGGCCGCCTGCAACACTCGCAGAGCTTTGAGGGTGAGCAATTCAGGGTCGCCAGGCCCGGCGCCGACCAGAAACACTTTGCCTTTCATGAGCGCCCTCCGCGTAGAACTGGCACAGCTCGGCGCTCTTCGAACGACTGGCGGCTTGCGGCAGCATGCAACAACGCGCGGCGGTGCGCTGGGTCCATCGACGTGGCAAAGAGCTGCTTCCTTGCTTGCCCCAACTCTTCGAGCCACCCCGCGTAGATAGGCGCAATCTGCTCCTCGAATTCCCGCCGCAGCCTCTGGGCAAGGGCGGGGCTGTTCCCGCCGGTCGAAATGGCGATCTGCAGGTCCCCGCGCCGAACGACAGCTGGATAGTAGAAATCGCAGCGCTCCGGATCGTCGACGACGTTTGAGAGGGTCCCTCGAAGCTGAGCTTCGCGATAAACGAGATCGTTGACCGCGGGCATGGAGGTCGCAGCGACTACGAGGAAGATCGAGTCCAGATCGGCCGGCTGAAACGGACGTGCGCTCCATTGCACGGCCCCGGCTCGCGCCCAGGCCGACACCGCCGGAGTGGCCCAGGGCGCTACCACGTGGACATTCGCTCGCGAAATGAGCAGGCTGCGGATTTTCGATTCCGCGATCGTCCCGGCTCCCACCACCAGGCAAGATCGGCCCACGAGTTTCAGAAAAATGGGAAACAGGCTCATGATTCCATCTCCGGTGCCGGTCTGGCACCCATCGCGCTACCCCTCCAAGCCATGAGGCACCCTTCCCGGCGAGCCATCGCGCAGCACTGCGGCAACCACGTCGCCGGCTAGAAACTCTCGCAACTCTGAATCGTTATGACGCGCAAAGAACTGGCGCAGGTTCTCCCCCTGCCTTCCATCCTCGAGATAACGCTTCAGCAAACGCTCGATTGCATCGGGCACATCGGTCGCGAGGCAGCGATAGCCAACGGGACGCGCAATCGATTGATGAAGACCAACCGCACCACCCAAACAAAAGTAATAGGCGTCCTCCATCCGGTTCCCAACCTTAATCTTCTTGCCTTCGATCCCGATGTCGGCGATCCAATGCTGGCCGCAACTGTTTGGACATCCGGTGACGTGGAGCTTCAAGTGCTGCTCGAACCCAGGTAGCCGCTCTTCGAGTTCCTCCACCAGCCACCGGGAGAAGCTCTTGGTTTCGGTGATTGCCAATTTGCAGAATTCAGATCCACTGCAGGCTACCGCTCCTCGCCAGAAAGCCGATCCGTCGACCCGCAGCTCCGCCGCATCCAGCTCCTTCACCAAAGGGTCGACGTTCCGTTGTGGAACGTTGACGATAAGGAGGTTCTGCATGTTCGTCACGCGCAGTTGTCCGCCGGCATAGCGTTCGGCAAGATCGGCGGCCACTCGCATTTGCTCAGCCGTGATGCGCCCGCGCAGGACCGCCGCGCCAACATAGAAGTGGCCTGATGGTTTCTGGGCGTGAACGCCAACGTGATCCCGGTAAAGATCGTTGGGGGGCTGTTCGTCGGCGGCGGGTTCTAGCTCAAATCCAAGCCGGCTTTCGAGCTCCCTGTGAAAAGCTTCGACGGTCCAGCCATGTCGAAGGAAGAGGAATTTCAGGCGAGCCCGCTCGCGATTTTCACGGAGAACGTCGCTGTCGCGAAAGATCTGGGCAATCCCCTCGAGAACCGGAACGACCTGATTGGGGCGCACGAAGGCGTTGAGCCGCGCAGCCAGAAAGGGGTCCGTGGAGAGCCCACCGCCCACCCGCAGCGAGAAGCCGACCTCGTCCCTGCCCCCCACTCGCCGGTTGACCGCCGTGAAACCCACATCGTTGATTTCTGGGTAGGCGCACCAGGAACGGCAGCCCGTGATGCAGACTTTGAATTTGCGGGGGAGGTTATAGAAATCCGCGTTGCCGACAAAGAACTGGTTCGCTTCAAGAGCGAGGGCCGACGCGTCGAAGATCTCGTCCGCGTCCACCCCCGCCAGCGGGCATCCTGTGATGTTGCGCGTATCATCGCCGCAGGAGCCCTTGGTTGTGAGTCCAGCCCGCCAGAGAACATCGAGGACTTCGGGGAGGGCTTCGATGGTCACCCAGTGAAGCTGGACATTCTGTCGAACCGTCAGATCGGCGCTGCCCCGGGCATAGCGCTCGGTCACTTCGGCGATGGCGCGGAGTTGGTGAGCCTGCAGCAGGCCGTTAGGAATGCGAATGCGCACCATGAAGTAAGGGAGCGCCTTGCCTTCCCCACCCTTTCCACCCACGACCCCGGCACCGTCTCCCTGGGTGTAGACGCCCCACCAGCGGAAGTAAGTGCCGATCCATTCGGGGGGAATGGACGCAAACCCTTCCCTCGCAAAACGGCGGATTTCGTCTAACCCTTCCCAAGGGTTCTTCTCGCGCTTCAGGCGCTCAACCCGCTGGGCTTTCGTCTCTTTGATGGAATTTGTCATAAAAAGCAAAAACCCACCGCCAGCTACTCCTGGCGGTGGGTTATAAGTGCTGATTATTTAATAACTTACTAGGTCAGCAGCCTCCCCGAGCCAGAAGACACACGCGTGTGACAGCAAGTACAACAACAACACACGGTGCACGTCTGACAAGAAGACAACATGACCCCGCGATCATAGAGGCGCCAGGCGCACCTGTCAATGCGGATATGGAAGTCCGTCATTCAAATTTTGGATAGTTCCAATCGGAAAATTAGGGAGCACAGTGCGGTTCAGGGTTTGACTCGATGGTTTTTCTCTACTACGCTGGCAGTGTCTCATGCTGACTCAGGAACACCACCGCCATCATCCTCACGCGCGCGGCGCGTCGGCGGGGGTGCGGTTCTAGATAGACGAGCACTCATACGAGTTAGGCCCGCTGAAGCGCGAGAGCTCAGCGGGCTTTTTGTTTCTCCGTGAAAAAGGATGCCTCCGATGAATTTGGACATTGACTTCAACAAGATGCAGGGACTGGTGCCGGCAATCGTGCAGGATGCGGGATCGGAGGAGATTCTGATGCTCGGCTTCATGAATCATGAAGCCTTCGAACGAACGCTGAATTGCGGGTATGTCACCTTCTTTAGTCGGACGCGCAATGAGCTTTGGACGAAGGGCGAGAGTTCCGGTAATCGTCTAAAGGTGATTTCGGTCAGCACCGACTGCGATCGTGACACGTTTCTGATTCGAGTGCAGGTGGAAGGAGCTGGCGTGGTCTGCCATTTGGGGACTCGCTCTTGCTTTACCCAGGAGATAACTCTTTCCTCGATGCCAGCCTCGGGACAGGAGATCGGCTAATGAAGCTGCGACTGGGTATCCCTAAAGGAAGCCTGCAAGAGGCGACGCTTCAACTTTTTTCGCGCGCTGGTCTCGAGGTGTACACGAGTGCGCGGTCCTACTTCGCCTCTACGGCAGATGCTGAGATTGAGTGCATGCTGATCCGCGCGCAGGAAATGGCACGCTACGTCGATCATGGCGCGCTCGATGCGGGCCTCACCGGACTTGACTGGGTGGTGGAAAGCGGACTGGAAGTTGTCGCCGTTGCGGACCTGATCTATGCGAAGAGGAGTCGCGGCAAGGTCAGGTGGGTCCTGGCAGCCCCTGAGGATTCACCCTTTCAGCGGGCGGAGGATCTTTCCGGGCGGATCATCGCCACCGAGCTCGTGAATGTCACGCGCAATTATTTTCGGAGCAAAGGCATTGACGTGCAGGTCGAATTCTCCTGGGGAGCTACGGAAGTGAAGCCGCCCATGCTGGCGGATGCGATTGTCGAAGTCACAGAGACGGGCAGTTCCTTGAAAGCAAATCGACTGCGCATCCTCGATACGGTCCTCGAATCGAACACCCAGGTGATCGCCAACAAAGCAGCGTGGGCGGACGGCGCTAAACGGCGCAAGATTGAGAACCTGGCTCTGATGTTGCGTGGCGCTATGGAGGCGCAGGACCGAGTGGGCTTGATGCTCAACGTACGGAAGGAACACCTGGAAGGCGTACTGGCGGTGCTGCCCGCGCTGAAGAATCCGACGATCTCGACGTTGAGTGACGGGGCGTGGGTGGCCGTAAACACGGTGATCGAGGAATCGGAGGCGTGGCAGGTAATCCCACGCCTCAAAGCGGCGCAAGCGCAAGGCATCGTCGAGTACCCGTTGAACAAGGTGGTGATGTAATGCGGATTCTGAGCGGAGTCGCCGCCTCGCGCCGGGTTGACCAACTTGAAGCACGCGGCTCCGAGGTCGCCCCTCTGGAACCGAAGGTGCGCAGAATTGTGGAAGACGTGCGTCGCAAAGGCGACGGGGCCGTGCGGCGGTATGCGGAGAAATGGGACGGCCTCGCTCGTAACCGCTCTCTCCGAGTTCCCGAGGCGGAGTTGGAAGCGGCATGGGCGATGGCCCCGCCGAGACTGCGTGCGTCATTGCGGGAAGCATCGGCGCACATACGCCGCTTCTGCAACTGGCAGCGACCGCGGGAGTGGAAGCACACGTCGGGTGGGATGACGTTGGGACAGATCGTTCGCCCCTTAAACTCGGTCGGATGCTACATTCCGGGCGGGCGCCATCCCCTGGTTTCGACGCTACTAATGACGGTCGTTCCCGCGCAGGTTGCGCGAGTCCCCGAAATCCGCGTGGTCTCACCAAACCCTCAAGCCGAAGTCCTGGCAGCAGCGCACATGTTGAGGATCCGGGACTTTTACCGCATCGGAGGCGCTCAGGCGATCGCAGCGCTCGCCTACGGCACGCGGAGTATTCTGCGTGTGGACAAGATCGTAGGCCCCGGCAACCAATTCGTTACGCTAGCGAAGAAGGTCGTGTCATTTGATTGTTCGATTGATTTTCTCGCCGGGCCAACGGAGGCCGTCATCCTGAGCCATATGGGCCGCGCTGAGTTCATCGCGGCAGACCTGGTGGCGCAGGCAGAGCATGCCCCCGACGCGATCCCCGTCTTTATCACAACCTCAACCCGGCTGGCTCATGCGGTGGGAACGACGGTAAAGAAGCTGACGGTAGCGAATCCTACGGCCCGTGAGGCAGTAGCACACAACGGATGTGTGCTGCTCGCACTTTCCCGAAAGCAAGCCATTGAATGGGCGAATCGGATCGCTCCCGAACACATCACCGTCGAGCGCCAAGATTTAGCGTCGATCACGAATGCAGGATCTGTCTTTGTGGGTGACTACTCGGCACAGGCGGCCGGTGACTACGCATCAGGTCCCAACCACGTACTACCCACAGCCGGCGTCGCCCGCTTCCGCGGAGGACTTACCGTGATGGACTTCGTGAAGATCATTACTGTGCAGGAGCTCTCCGCGCGAGGACTTCAAAAAATCAGCCAAACGGTGGTCTACCTCGCCGAAACCGAAGGCTTGCAGGCCCATGCTGCTTCGATCCGAGTGAGGTGTCCCGATGCTTAGCCCGCGCGCCGCGGTGCGCCACCTTCCGACATATCACCCGCCCCTCGCAGGACGTGCCGGGTTGCGCCTTGACTTCAACGAGAATACGGTCGGGTGTTCTCCACGAGTGCTGGAGCGCTTACGCAGGATTGATGTCGAAGAGTTAGCGCGCTACCCTGAACGCGAACCAGTCGAGGCAGTCGCCGCAGGCTATCTGGGGACCAGGCCGGAAGAACTCCTACTGACAAATGGGGTCGACGAGGCCATTCATCTCTTGTCGGAAACCTACTTGGGACCCGGAGATGAGGCGTTCATCGTTGTTCCGACATTCTCGATGTACGAGATCTTTGCCGCGGCAACGGGTGCAAGCGTCGTTAAGATTCCAGCGGGAAAGGATTTCTCTTTCCCACTGGACGATGTTCTGCACAAGGTCACCGATGCTACTCGGCTGATTGCGATCGCCAATCCCAACAATCCGACTGGTTCGGCGGCACGAATAGAGGATGTTCTGCGGGTAGCCGAGGCTGCGCCCGAGACTGCGTTGCTCGTCGACGAGGCATACTTCGAATTTCACGGAGAGACGCTGCTGAAGCGGTGGCAAGAGCGGCCGAACGTCTTCGTCGCTCGCACTCTTTCCAAGGCATACGGCCTCGCTGGGCTCCGCGTGGGAGTGCTGATGGGCCACGCGCAGCAGATGAGTATGGTGCGGAAAGTGGCTTCCCCCTACAACGTCAACAGCGTAGCGCTGGCGTGCTTGCCGGAAGCGCTCGCCGATGAAGCTTATGTTCGGCGTTACGTGTCAGAAGTACGTGAAGGACGCGAACGGCTGCAGATCGAGCTCAAGGCTCTTGGCATTCCCTTCTGGCCCAGTCAGGCGAACTTCGTTTTGATGCGCGTCGGATCTTTGAAGACTGACTTCCTTCGCCGGATGCGCGAGCAAGGCATTCTGGTCCGAGACCGCTCTCGCGATCCTGGGTGCGAAGGCTGCGTCCGTATTACCTTGGGCTCCACCGAACAGACGGATAAGTTGTTACCCGTGGTTCGAGAGACTCTGTGGGAGATTGGTGCCTTGGCGGGCGAGGTTCGTCCATGAGAAAAGCGCGCATACATCGTCCGACCAAGGAAACCGCCATTCGCGCGGCCCTGAATATCGACGGCCAAGGACAGTACAAAATCTCCACCGGCATCCATTTCTTCGACCACATGCTAGAGCTGTTTGCCCATCACGGAGGCTTTGATCTTGACCTGCAAGCCAAGGGCGACCTTGAAGTAGACCAACACCACACCGTAGAGGACGTCGGGATTGTGCTCGGACAAGCCTTCGATAAGGCGCTGGGCAGCAAACGAGGCATCCTGCGAGCGGGTTACTTCTTGATGCCGATGGATGAAACTCTTGGGCTGGCTGCCGTCGACTTCTGCGGCCGAACATCGGTTTCCGTCGATACCAAGGTGCGAGTTCGGCTGGTGGGTGACTTGCAGTCCGAACTCGTTCATGATTTCTTCGAGGGCTTTGCCCGCGGCGCGAAGGCCAGCGTGCACGCGCGCATCTTGTACGGCCGCTCGAACCATCACAAGATCGAGTCTCTCTTCAAGGCCTTTGCCCGTGCGGTTCGCGCGGCATGCTGGCGGGATCGGCGCATGGCCCGCTTCATTCCCAGCACCAAAGGGGTCCTGTGACGATCGCAATTGTTGATTACGGGGCTGGCAATCTGACATCGGTAAAGAAGGCGTTCGATTTTCTGGGCAAACCTGCGGTGATCACCTCGGATGCCGACCAGGTTGTGCGCGCCGACAAGCTAATCGTTCCCGGGGTCGGTCATTTTGCAACCACCCGGGCCCTTTGGACCAGCGGGCTGAAAGACGCCATTGTGTCAGCTATCGGAAAGGGCACGCCCTTGCTTGGAATCTGTCTCGGAATGCAATGGATGTTCAATTCGAGCAGCGAAGCCCACGGCGTAGCAGGCCTTGGGGTTTTTCCCGGCAAGAGTGTGCATTTCCCGGCGGAAGTAAAGTCGCCTCATGTCGGGTGGAACGCGCTCCAGACTCGCGGCGATTCGCGACTGTTCCGCGGGATGCCGGCGGAATGCTTTGTTTATTTCACCCATTCCTATCGCGTGCCCCTGGTCGACGCAACGGTTGCTACCTGTGAGTATGGCGGAACTTTCTCAGCCGCGGTCGAAAAGGACAATCTCTTCGGCGTCCAATTTCACCCGGAGAAATCCGGTGCAGTGGGTATGAAGCTGCTCGAAAATTTTTGCGGGCTATCATGCTGACCAAACGCATCATTGCCTGTCTCGACGTCGCTGGCGGCCGGGTGGTGAAAGGCGTCCAGTTCTTGAATCTGCGGGATGCCGGAGATGCTGCTGAACTGGCGGCCGCCCATAGCCAAGCCGGCGCTGACGAGATTGTGCTGCTCGATATATCCGCGACCGCGGAGAAGCGCAAGACGCTCCTTGATACGGTGAAGCGGACAGCCCGAGAACTGTTCATTCCCTTTACGGTGGGAGGTGGGATTCGTACGCTGGAGGAAGCAGGGAGCGTGTTCGACGCCGGAGCGGACAAGGTCAGCATCAATTCTGCAGCCCTCACAGACCCGAGCCTGATCACCCGCATTGCGGACCGGTTTGGCTCGCAGGCAGTGATCGTGGCTATCGATGCGAAGCGCGCCAACGGCACCGGCACGTACGAAGCGTTCACCCGGGGCGGCCGAACACCCACGGGTCGCGACGCGGTGGTCTGGGCGCTCGAGGCGGAGTCACGGGGCGCGGGCGAGATTCTTCTCACCTCCATGGACCGGGACGGCACTGGCAACGGGTTCGAGTGCACGCTTACGCGTACGATTTCCGACGGCGTCCGCATTCCGGTGATCGCTTCTGGCGGGGCAGGATCAGCTCAACACTTTGTCGAGGTCTTCCGCCAGGGTCACGCCGACGCGGCCCTGGCGGCCTCGATCCTGCACTACGGGACAACTCCACTTGCCGAGCTGAAGCGAGATCTGGCGGCTGCGGGAATTCCGGTGAGGTGGCCGTGCTGATCCCTTCGATCGATCTCATGGGCGGCAAGATCGTGCAGCTGGTGCAAGGTGAGAAGAAGGCGCTGCAGTTCGATGACTTCGAGCCATGGATCGCACGATTCTCGAAATATCCAATGGTCCAGCTGATCGATCTCGATGCGGCGATTGGGAGCGGCAGCAACCGAGCGCTATTGCGCGAGTTTACCGGGCGTCTCGCCTGTCAAGTGGGAGGGGGGATACGGTCTATCGAGACTGCTCAGCAAGTCCTGGAAACGGGAGCGAGGCGCGTGATCCTCGGTTCGGTTCTGGTCCAAAATAACGGAATCGACACCGGCGCCGCCCAACGGTTCGCCGAGAGATTCGGACAAGACCAACTGACATTTGCGATCGACTCAAAAGGTGGCAGGGTGGCAATCAAAGGATGGCGCGAACTCACAACCATCACTCCGTCTGCAATGATTCAGACGCTGGCACCGTACTGCAGGGCCTTCCTGTATACGCACATCGATACGGAGGGGCTCTTGCAGGGCATCCCACTTGAAGTCGTTCGCGAGCTGCGTGGCATCGCGACCAAACAGTTGATCGCAGCCGGCGGAATCACGAGCCAAGCCGAGGTCGACGCGCTCGACCAGATGGGTGTTGATGCGGTGGTTGGGATGGCCATCTACTCAGGCCGGATGAAGCTCGACCCATGCCCAGCTTGATGGCGTCGAATCTCAATTGCGAGGACGATATCTAGCCATGGCGAGATCGACGATCTCTCCGATCAGTTGCGTATAGGAGCGCCCGGAAGCCTTGGCGGCCATGGCAAATTCCTGCTTGCTGGACAGCCACGGATTTGGATTCGCTTCGATTACGTAGACATCGCCCGTCGCGGAAAGTCGCATATCGATACGGCCGTAGTCGCGCAACTTGACAGCTCGATGGGCCGCAAGAGCGGTCTCGGTCAACCGAGCTGTAGTCTCCTCGTCGAGATCTTCTGCCACACCCGACTTGGTGAGCTTGTACGCTTCTGCATCCTTCTCGAACTTGACGTCGTAGCTTGCGATCTTGGGAGTTCCCTTCGGCAACTTCGAAAAGTCCAGTTCGACAAGCGGGAGCGCCTGAGCGGATTCGTAGCTGCCCAGAATCGCGGCATAGATTTCGCGTCCTTCGATGTATTCCTCGATGATTGCCGGCGAGTCAAATTCGTTTTGTATGCTCTCCACTCGCTCCATCAACTCCTTCACGCTGGTGACCACGGCGTTGGCATTGATGCCAATAGAGCCGTCCTCGGCCAGTGGTTTAACGATGAGTGGAAAGGAAATGTCGTGGGCGTGCTCAATACTGCCTCGGTAGGAAGTTGCAAAATAAGGAGTGCGGATGCCATGAAAGGCAAACATCTTTTTGGCGATGGCTTTGTCCTGCGCCAGAAAGCTCGCGTGGGGGCCAGCACCGGTGTAGGGCTTGCCCAACAAGTCGAGATAGGCCGCGACGTGCATCTCTTTCGTGTCGTCGCCGGCGAAGGACTCGGTCAAGTTAAAGATGAGATCGGATTCGGACTTCGCGAGCGAGTTCAGGCATTGTGGCGTGCCGTCAAGGATCTGATAGAAAGGCTCGTGTCCGAGCTTTTCCAGCGCCTCGAAGATCTCTTCCCGGTCTTCTTTTTCCCGCTTGGCCTTCTTCCGGGACTTTTTCTTGCGCGCAGGCGGCTTCGGCTCGGGCGGTTCGGCCGGGGCCGCTTCCTCCTCCCACACGTCATAGAGCACGGCAATCTTCATTGCAAGTCCCATCCCATGATGACGCGCACAGATCTCATCATATCGCTTCCTCTGGAAGAATCACGGTTGCACAAACTTTCCGCGCATCATGTAGTTGGTGGCAAGTGTCGTGGTATACACGGTCATTTCCGCCAAATGCTCCGCTTCCCTTCTGGTATCGGCGCGCAGCCCAAGCTCGTTCATCCGCTTCTCGATCACTTCAATGAGCTTCTTGATGAGCGGGCGCTGGACGCCGGTCCAGTACGCCACCTTGTCGACTACCGCTTTCCGATGCTGGTGAAGAAATTCGTGAGCCGGACGAACTGTCTTCTTCTGTCTCTTGGATACGTTGAAAATATCTCCCAAGTCGCTGTCCAGCGCCAAGTCCACAACTGGGATCTCTTCTGCTACCGACTGATGGTAGAACTCGGCGACGGTCGACTCCATCTCGTCGACCGTCACGTCGGGATATCCGCGGCGCCGCACTGGGTCGGCGTTCCCCAATTCACGGGCGATGCGATCCACATAGCGGAGTTTCGTCATTGCACCCCAGCCACGATAGCGCTTTCGCCACGCAGAACGCGGAGTGAGCCATACCGCGAAGGTCTCGGCAAAATCCTCGTCGGGATGTTTTTGCGCGTACCATCCCGCCAGGTGACGCACGTAGTTTCGCGAGAATGGAACGGGCCGGTAATTGTCGAGATAACGGCGACGGAAAGGGCCGAACAATGTCTTCCATTCCGGCGTGCGGTAAAGCTTGTAGGCATAGTTGAATGCGTGGCCCGCTTCGTGGCGCAGGTACATCATGATCTCGCGTTTATCTTCGAGATCATTCACCTCTTTCTCAAGCGAGGCGAGGTCTGGGTTTGCCAAGTAGAAAGGAATGCCGATGATCGGCTCGCCCGATGGGCATCCCCACTCATCGGTGAGGTAGCAGGCGGGACGAAACTTCGCGAGCCCTTTGCTCGCGAGTTCGACGTACAACTGGTGCACGAACCGCTCGACGGGCGAGCCTTCCAGTTTCAGGCCGAGGTCCCGGATCGGCTTCCCAAGTATTTCCTGCAAGTTCGTGCGAGATTGTTCCGAAGCCTGCATCAGATTTCCGTGGAGATGAAAATAGAACAGTCGGGCCAGGTTGCGCCACGCGTCACCCCAACCGGATGTCAACAGTATAAGAGGAGCCGCCAACCTCCCATGAGTCACCCTAGATCAGGCACTGTCGGCGAGGCGCGGGCACAACTCAATTGGATATTCAGCTATCTATTTATTACTCAATGCGTTGCAACGATTTCGCCCTCCATCACTTGAGGCCGCTTCCGGCCTGTTTCCGCTCCATCGGGCGAATTGTGAACAACCAGATTCAAGTGACCCCGGTGTGTGCGGAGCTCATCCCCAGAGGTGACTTGCGGACACACTGAGCTATGAAAATTCACGCAGGTCGTGACGTTCGCATGCGGGTCGTGGGATACACTAGCAAACTTTGACCACTCCTCAGGAGGATTTCCTTATGTCTGAAGCCACGCTGAGTGGCGCCGAATTCAAGAAACAACTGCGCGAGGGCAAACCAAAAATGGGGTTATTTCTCAACGCGCACAGTCCAACGGTAGCCGAGCAGTTGGCTCACAGCGGATACGACTGGCTACTCGTCGATACCCAGCACGGACCGATGGGCTACGAGAAACTGTCGGCGATGCTTTCGGCAATTTCCAACGGCGGCGCGAAGTCGATGGTTCGCGTCGGCGGCTATGACGACCGCCCGGGGATCCAACAAGCCCTCGATCTAGGAGCGGATGGAGTTCTTGTTCCTTATATCAACACTGCTGAGGAAGCCCGCCAGGCTGTGAGCTGCACAAAGTATCCGCGAACAGGGACCCGCTCCGTCTATTTTCCGCAACGTAGCATGAACAAAGCTGGCCTCCTCGGATATGCAGGAAACTACAACCACAACGGGATCGTGGCTTTGCAGGTGGAAACGGCGTCTTGCATCGAGAACATGGCTGAGATCGCGGCGGTGCCGGGCGTGGATATTCTTTTTCTAGGCCAGAACGACTTGTGCATGTCGATGGGGCTGTATGAGAAGTACGAGTTTCCCCATATGTACACATCTCCAGAACTGGGAGCAGCGACGCAGAAACTCGTCGACCATGCACGGAAGAACGATGTGATCCTGGGACTATTCCTTTTCGGGACCTCTCGCGTGGGAGAGTTTCTGGAAAAAGGCTTCACTTTTATCAGCATAGGCAATGATCTGCATCACGTCCTCACGCAGGCCGGAGCGTACGTGAAGGATATGGAGGGAATCGCCAAAGAGAAGGGCAAGGACTGGATGCGCCGGCCAACCGCGCTTCTTTAAGGGTGAGGGATTTTCCCTCGTGTTTGACTAAGCCCGCGGGCGGTCTCTACCATCCCGCCATCCCCAAGACGGCGTGCCGCGTGGCGCGCCGCCGAATCTGGTGAAGCTTATGCCTGAAAAAACTTATCGCTATGCGCCGGTTGTGGTGGTTACTTGTTTGGCGGTGACAATGAGCCTGCTCTTCAGAGCCGCCACCAAACCGGTGGCGGCATCTGCCCCTTCGTCCGCAGCACGCGACGTTCGCCTGGCCAAGGCTTACCGCTTCCAGCAAAGCGGCTGGACTTATGTCCACCTGGAAGGGTCGCCTTCAGAAATCGGCTTTCAACATGGGTACTTGCTCGCGGATGAGATAGCAGACGCTTTCCACGCGATACAACTCGAAGAAACCCACAGCACTGAGCGCGGCTGGAACTTCTTCCGCAAAGCGGCACACGAGATGCTCTGGCCCCACATCGATGCTGAATATCAACAGGAACTTCAGGGCATCGCAGATGGAATCAAGGCCAAGGGCATAAAAATGGATATCGATGACCTGGTCGCCTTGAATGCCTTTTCCGAGCTTCCCGACTACTACGTGCCATGGCTGAATGTACAGGAGAAGAAGGCAGCGGTTCGCAACCTGGTTGCGCCCGGCAATTGCAGTGCTTTCATTGCGACTGGCAGCGCGACAAAGGATCATCAAATCGTCATCGCGCACAACAACTGGACCAGCTACATCGAGGGATCGCGGTGGGTCATGATGTTCGACATCGTCCCCGAACACGGCAACCGCGTCCTGATGGACGGATTCCCCGGTGTCATTACCAGTGACGACGACTTCGGGATCAACTCCTCCGGGCTCATGATTGCCGAAACCACAATCAGCAAATTCCAGGGATGGGACCCCAATGGAAAGCCCGAGTTTGTGCGCTCACGCAAGGCTTTGCAGTACGCAAACTCTATCGACGACTATGTCCGTATCATCAAGGACGGCAACAACGGCGGCTATGCCAACGACTGGCTGATCGGAGACCGCAAGACTGGGGAGATTGCGTATCTCGAACTTGGCCTCAAAAACACACCGCTGTGGCGGACCCGGGACGGATACTTCATCAGCTCGAACTTCGCGCGTGACCCCAAGGTGCTTGCGGAAGAAACTACGTTTGACCCAACTGATCTCGCTTCTTCACCCAATGCGCGCAAACTTCGCTGGGAAGAACTGATGGTGCAATACAAAGGTCAGATCGACGTAGACCTGGCGCAGAAATTCATGGCAGACCATCATGACGCCTATGAAAAGAAGGAAGCAGCGAATGGCCGCACCCTGTGTGGGCATGGCGACGCGATGCTTGCGCGCGACAGCCAGTTCGAGTGGGACGCGTTTCATCCCGGCGGAGCCGTTCAAGGCAAGGCCACCAACAGCGCGATGGCAGCCAGAATGAGCATGCGAGCCCGTGCCGGTCATCCCTGTGGTGCCGACTTTATCGCTAAAGACTTTCTCGATCGGCACCAGGAATACTCCTGGCAGAAACCCGTGTTGCGCGATATGAAGGCAGGCCCCTGGACAACCTTCGAAGCGGGTCAGAAGTCGGCTCACTGAACCGGCACGTCTGCGGAGAAGAGGCCTTCGACTGGCCGCCGGGTGGCGCACCCTTTCACCTCGCAAGCGTGGCGGCATGCCGCGGTACATCATCCGGGGTCCAACCGCTCTCGCGCAGATGCCGAATGCTCGCCGAGTCATTTCGTTTTGCCATGCGCTGGCCCGACTCGTCTGCTACGAGGTCGCAGTGGTAGTAAGCGGGCGGGGGACATCGCAGCGCTTGAAACAGCAATATCTGCCGAGCGGTGGACTTGAGCAGGTCGACACCTCGGACGACCTCGGTGATTTCCATTAGAGCATCGTCCACAGTCACCGCAAGTTGGTAGGCCGGTACGTCATCTCTTCGCCACACGACAAAATCTCCAAAGTCCCGACCGGCGAGAAACGTCTGCGGCCCCAGACGAAGATCCACGAAGGAGATCGCTTCCCCGTCCGGAACTCGGAAGCGCCAGTTGACTCCCGGAGGCGCCGCGAAATCCTCTGCATCAGTCCGCACGCGACAGCGCCCCGGGTAGATCGGCTCGTCGTCCCCTTCATTCGGTGCGCTCGCGGCCAAGGCCAAGTCTTTCCGTGAACATGTGCAGGGATAGATCCAGCCTTCGTCGCGCAGCTTTCGCCAGGCTGCGAGGTAATGGGACCGGCGCTCACTCTGTGAATAGGGCGCGTATGGTCCGCCACAATCCGGCCCTTCGGTCCAGTGGATGCCCAGCCAGCGGAGATCCTCAAACATAGCGTCGACGAAGCGAGCTCGACACCGCTGCGGGTCAAGGTCCTCGTTCCGCAGGACGAGCACGCCGGCATTTTCCTGGGTACGGCGGGCCGCTATCGCAAAGGTACGGGCATGCCCAATGTGCAGCAAGCCTGTTGGCGAAGGCGCCAAGCGGCCACGGTATCCACTTCCAGGAAGCGTGTTGTTCACGATTGCATTCTAGCGATGAGCTTACGTCGAGGGTATTCCCCTACCTTTCATTATTGAGCTCTGCGTGAGCTGATCCCCCCCGAAGTCGCCTTCCCAGCGCGCGATCACCACCGTCGCAAGACAGTTGCCCAGAACGTTGACCGAGGTTCGCCCCATATCCATGAGTTGGTCGATGCCGAGCAGGATAAAAACTGGCTCGACCGGAAGCCCAAACGAACCGACGGTTCCGAGTAAAATCACCAGAGACGCGCGCGACACGCCGGCGACTCCCTTGCTGGTTAGCATCAGGATCAGCATCATGAGCAACTGCTGCCCCACGCTCAGGTGGATGCCGGCCGCTTGTGCGACAAAGATAGAAGCCAGGGAGAGATAGAGGGTGCTTCCGTCGAGGTTGAAGCTGTAGCCTGTCGGCATAACGAACGCCACGACTGGGCGAGGCACGCCCATGCCTTCCATCGCCGCCATCGCGCGCGGCAGAGCGGCCTCGGAATTCGCGGTTGCGAACGCGATGGAAACGGGTTCTGCAACGGCAGCCACAAATCTCCTGAGAGGGACGCCGGCCAGCAGCGCTATCGGCAGAAGCACACCGCCGACGAAGACGAACAGGGCCACATAGAGAGTAATCAGCAGTTTCGCGAGGTTTAGCAGGATGCCCGTGCCGGTGCTCCCGACGGTATAGGCGATCGCGGCTCCCACGCCGAACGGCGCAAAGTACATCACGATGTTGGTGAACTTGAACATCGTCTCGGCGAGACTCTCGGTGAAGTTCAGCAGGGGGAGCCGCCGGCTCTCGCGAACCATCGCCAAGGCAATGCCGAACACGATACTGAACACCACGAGCTGCAGGATTTGTCCTTCCGAAACAGATTTCGCCAGATTTTCCGGAAAAATGTGGAGAATGGTATCCGTCGCCGACACCTTCTGGCCTGCGAGCCCCTCTCGGCTGGCAGCCGGCACTTTCGCACCGGCGCCAGCCCGACTGACATTGATAGCGACAAGCCCGATCAGCAGCGCCAGGGTCGTAACAGCCTCGAAGTAGACGATCGCCTTGATACCCATGCGGCCGACTCTCTTGAGGTCGGAATGGGCGGCAATCCCGCTGACAAGAGTCGCGAAGAGGAGCGGCGCTACGATCGCCTTGATCAGCCTCAGAAAAATCATGCTAATCACGCGCAGGTTCAAAGCCACCTGGGGCCAATCATGTCCGATGGCTGCGCCGCCGAACATGGCGATGAAGATCCAGGTGGTGAGCGAACGTCTCGAGAATCCATAGACACAGGACGCGAGGATCGCCAACCAGCGAGCCGCGACCAGAGCGTTGGTCGGCAGGGGTGAAACCCAGTGGCTGACCGCGCTGAGAACCGCACTGAGTGTTAACAAGACAACCACGAAGAGCAGCAATCGCTTGGTCATCGCTTTCTCACTGAATCCTTGTTGAGCGGCATACCTATCAGCCCAGGACCGGACCTGGAATTCGCTGATTCTAATGGGTGTGGCAGCAGTCGTGGGGGAAAACTGCCGCGTACAGAATCGCAGAGGTCCAGCTCCGGGCCTCATCGATGCACCATTCTCGGGGCAGAAGAAAATCCGAAACTGTCCCTCCGCAGCGCTTGGAAAAGAGCTAGAATCTTGCAGCTAGTCTCAGGATGGCAATTGAAGCGTCGTTCCATCGCTCGCTATTGCAGAACGGGCGGACGTCGCTTGGTCGCAAAAGCCTCAGCTTCCACCAAACAATCCGGCAGCCCCGTCGCTGGCAATAGGAGAAGAACGTTATGGCAACAGCCACAATCCAAATGGAAGAAAAGGTTACGGACTTTATTTCAAAGCCTCGTAGGATGCTCATTAATGGCAAATGGGTCGAAGCCGCATCCGGCAAAACATTTCCGACCTACAATCCGGCTACAGGAGAAGTTTTGGCCCGCGTGGCCGAGGGCGATCGTGAGGACATCGACCGCGCGGTTAAGGCCGCTCGTGCCGCGTTTGAGACCGGGCCATGGTCAAGACTGACATCTTCCGAGCGCGGACGCCTGATTTGGAAGCTCGGGGATCTACTCGAACAAAACCTGGAGGAGTTCGCTGAATTAGAGACGCTCGACAACGGCAAGCCCCTGAAGGTCGCGCGTGCCGCCGATGTGCCGTTGGCGGTCGACCTGTTCCGCTACATGGCGGGTTGGGCCACGAAGATCGAGGGCAATACCATTCCCATCTCGGTTCCGTACACGCCGGGTGCCAAGTATCTGGCCTACACCTTGCGGGAACCGGTCGGAGTTGTCGGGCAGATTATTCCCTGGAATTTCCCCTTGCTGATGGCCGCTTGGAAACTTGGTCCGGCGTTGGCTACAGGCTGCACAGTGGTACTGAAACCAGCGGAACAGACCCCGTTGTCCTGCCTGCGGCTGGGCGAGTTGATCCAGGAAGCGGGAATCCCCGACGGCGTGGTAAACATTGTCCCGGGCTATGGTGAAACGGCTGGGGCCGCGCTGGCTGCCCATCCCGATGTCGACAAAGTGGCCTTCACGGGTTCCACCGAGGTGGGCAAACTAATTCTGCAGGCAGCCGCCGGCAATCTGAAAAAGGTCTCGCTGGAGCTGGGCGGGAAGTCTCCGAACGTGGTCTTCGGAGACGTCGACGTGGACAAAGCCATTGCCGGTTCCGCGAGCGCGATCTTCTTCAATCACGGGCAGTGCTGCTGCGCCGGCTCGCGGCTGTACGTAGAGAACGGGATCTTCGACAAAGTGGTGGAAGGTGTCTCGGCCAAGGCTGCCAAAATCCGGGTGGGACCAGGCTGGGAGCCCACAACCGACATGGGCCCGCTGGTCTCTGAAGAGCAGCTGAATCGGGTTTGTGGCTACCTTGACTCCGGGTTCTCCGAGGGCGCCAAGGCAGTGGTTGGAGGCAGCCGGCAGGGCGACAAGGGATATTTTGTAAAACCGACCGTGCTGGTGAACACCAGTGAAACCATGAAGGTTGTGCAGGAGGAGATCTTCGGTCCCGTGGTCACGGCAATTCCCTTCAAGGATACCGATGACCTGGTCAAACAAGCCAACGATACGGTCTACGGACTGGCGGCAGGCATCTGGACGCGGGACATCCAGAAAGCGCATCGGATCGCCTCGCAGCTGCGGGCTGGTACCGTCTGGATCAATTGTTACAACATCTTCGACGCCGCGTTACCCTTCGGCGGATACAAGCAGTCCGGTTGGGGACGCGAAATGGGTCACGACGCCCTCGAAATGTACACCGAGGTGAAAGCGGTGTGCACCGCACTCTGAAGGACGTTCCAAGCAATGAATTTAAGGGAAGCGAGAGCTTCCCTCTTTTTCTTTCAGAGCAGATGCGGAAGGAAAAATGGGTGGATTCAGGTTCGAGCAGCCTGTCGGGCGCGCTGAATGTCTTTCATGTCCCCCATGGCAATGATTACCCCCTGGCTGGGGACAACGGCATTGTCGGGAGGGTTGATGAGCAGTTCGGAATCGCTGCCAGCGCTGTGATTGGTCAATCCCAGAATCAGCAGGTTGTATTGACCTTTCAGGTCGAGGTCGTGAAGAGCGGTCCCCGCCCATTTCGAAGAGGCATCCACTTCGATCTCCTCCACACGCAACGTGCTTCCCTGCTCCTTCAGCATTCGATCCAGAAATCCCACAACGTGGGGCCGGATCACTTCGCTGGCCATGCGCAACCCCCCGATCTGACTGGGGGAAACCGTCGAACTTGCCCCCGCCCGCATCATTCGGTCCGCGAACTTTTTGTCCGCTGAGCGAGCGACAATTCGCATCTTTGGAAAACGCTGCCGCACCACGACCGTGATTACCAGGTTGTCCTTGTCGTTCGGGAGAGCGGCAATCAGGCCCCGCGCACGATCGAGGCCAGCAGTCTCGAGAGTGTCCTCTTCCGTGGCATCTCCGATGACATATAGGATTTCGTTCAACGTTTCCGCGTGAAGATCGCGTGACTTCTTGAAGTTGTCTTCCGAGAGGTCGACCACCACGTACGGCGTGGCGGTTTTCTGGAGTTCGGCGACCGCGTACCGGCCGGTGTCCCCCAAGCCGCAGACAATGAAGTGGCCGCTCAAATCGTTGATGCGTTTTTGCATTCTACGCCTCCAGAAGGGATTCGCGACCTCCACCTCCACCAGGAAGGCGGCCACGACGGAGAACACGTACACGGTAATGCCGACCCCGAACAGCACAATCCCAATGTTAAAAACCCGCAGCAGAGGATTGTGGCTGGTATCGACGATCTCCCCGTAGCCGACACCCGCCAAGGTGATCACCGCCATGTATAACGCTTGCAGGAAAGTGACCGAGTCTCCGCCGAGCACGCGGTATCCGGTAACGCTGATGGCGATCAGAACCACCAGCAACCCTAACGCGAATAGCAACCGGTTTCGCAGGGCCATCGCGTCACCTCCGCCATTCGTCGATCAAGTTGGCGACGAGTCCACTCCAACCCGTCTGGTGGCTCGCGCCCAGTCCCATCCCAGTGTCGCCGTGATAGTACTCGTTGAACAAAAGGCATTCGCGCCAGTGCGGGTCTCTCTGAAACTTCGCGTATGATCCGAAGCACGGCCTTGCTCCGGAGGCGTCTCGCTTGAAAATACCGATCATGCGATTCGCAGCTTCCTCCGCCATGGCGCTCGGCGCAATCGGATGACCATTGCTGCCGCGCGGATGTACCGCGGAGGACGAGCCCAGCGCCCGATCAAACTGCAGGAACGATTGAATGAGCAGATACGAGGTTGGGAACCAGACTGGCCCCCGCCAGTTAGAATTTCCCCCTTTAAGTCTTACTTCAGCTTCGCCGGGCTCATACCCAAGGGAGCGGTCACCAAATCGAAATGGATGCTCGTGGTGATACTTCGAGAGGCTGCGGATCCCATGCGCCGACAGGAATTCGTCAGGATCCCAAATCCGCTCCAGCAGTCGCTTGAACTGGTTCGGGTCGGCAATCGAAAGAACATAGCGCTTGTCTCCGTTGCCTACTGCATAGCACGCGTCTCCCACAAGATCGGGGCGGTTCTGAATGAACCACTCCACGTCTCGAAGAAAGTTTGGATGAGACTGCAGTTCCTCCTGCTCCAACACTTCGATCGCATAGAGCGGAATCAGGCCAACCAGGGAGCGCAACCGAAACTTGTGGAATTCGCCCTGGGGATAACGGAGGACATCGTAGAAGAAACCGTCAGTTTCGTCCCATAACTGATAGTCGCGGCCACCCATCTTCTTCATCGCGGCACCGATGTAGATAAAGTGCTCGAAGAATTTGGTGGCTACGCCTTCGTAGACGGGATTCGACTGGGCCAGTTCGAGAGCGACGCGCATCAGGTAAAGACAAAAAAAACCCATCCAACCCGTGGCATCCGACTGTTCGAGGATCGCGCCGTTGGGAAACTTTTCTCCGCGATCAACCACGGCGATGTTGTCGAGCCCCAGGAACCCGCCCTCGAAGACATTGTTCCCCTGGCTGTCGACCCGATTGACCCACCAGGCAAAGTTCATCAGGAGTTTATGGAGGCATTTCTCAAGAAATGCGGTATCGCCCCTGCCGGTGCGCTGTTTCTCGAGTTGATAGACGCGCCAGCACGCCCAAGCGTGCACCGGCGGATTCATATCGGAGAACTCCCACTCATAGGCGGGGATCTGACCGTTGGGATGCTGGAACTGCTCAAACAAGAGAATCCACAGATTCTCCTTGGCGAACTCAAGGTCTACCAGCGCGAGTGTGATGCACTGAAACGCGAGATCCCATGCCGCAAACCACGGGAATTCCCACTTGTCAGGCATAGACAGCACCCGCATCGAATTCAGATGGCGCCAGTGGATATTCCGCATCCGCTTGCGCGAGTCGGGTGGAGGCTGTTTGGGGTTGTCGCCGTCGAGCCACAGATTCACATCCCACAAGTAGATCTGCTTGCTCCAGAGCATTCCGGAAAGGGCTTGGCGTTGAATGTTCCGTTCATCGGCCGTCGCTCGGGGAGGCTGAATTGCCGCGTAGAACTCATCGGCTTCGGCCTTTCGCTGGGCGACGATACGATCGACTTCTGCGAGGGGAGCAGTCAATCGATCTGGGCTTAATCGAAGTCGCAGAAGTGCGGACTCACCCGCCGCCACTCGATATTTGTACTGGATACAGGACTTCGTGCCAGTCTTTGCCGAGTTCGTGCACTGCTCCCCGTGGATGATCTGCCGATGAAATGCGTCCTTCACGAACGGCTTACGATTGGAGTCGCACCCGTACAAACGAATCGCATTGCTCTCGTTGTCGGTGAATAGGGCTTCGCCGTTCGCTGGAGCACACAGATAGCGCTTCCCCAGCGAATATGGGAACTGCAGGTTGCGCGGCGGCATCGCTCGCGTGTCATCGGCAACCAACGTGATTCCAGCTTCAGCCGGCGCCAACGCGATGGTGGGCTCGGGGCTTGGGGTGTCAGTCCAGGCCCAAGTGTTGCGAAACCAGAGGTGCGGGAGCAAATGCAGCTCGGCCGAATCCGGGCCCCGATTGATCGCTTCGACTCGAATACAAATATCTTCTGGAGTGTTCTTTGCGTACTCGACCACGACGTCAAAGTATCGATCGTCATCGAATATCCCTGTATCCAACAGTTCAAACTCCGACGCGCCCACTTGACCCCAACGGCGACGGTTCACTTCCACAAGTGCGGAATATGGGAATGCTCGTTGGGGGTACTTGTACAACACTTTCTGGTATGCGTGGGTCGGGGTGTTGTCGAGATAAAACCAGTACTCTTTGACGTCTTCGCCGTGGTTGCCCTCGTTTCCTGAAAGGCCGAACATGCGTTCCTTGAGGATGGGGTCCTTGCCATTCCACAAGGCCAGCGCAAAAACCAGGAGTTGATAACGATCGCAGATCCCGGCGATTCCGTCCTCGCCCCAGCGATACGCTTTGCTACGCGCCATATCGTGAGTCAGGAACTCCCAGGCACAGCCGTCCGGACTGTAGTCTTCCCGCACGCTTCCCCAGCACCGTTCGCTGACGTATGGCCCCCATTTTCGCCAGGGGGCAACAAACCCTGTGTAGGGCTCGGCCAGGCGTTCATGCTCCTTGCTCGGAAACCTGCTGGAGGATGCACTCATACTTACTGCCCCGCCTTCTCGTCTCGCCCAGCGTGTACGAGAGCTGCATTCACTTTCTGCATCTGCGCAGCGAAGTGAGGCGCGTTGTATGCGGAAGGATTGTCGAGTTGCTGGAAAAGTCCGTTGATGCTCTCACGAAGGTCGGGCTCGTTTGCATCCTTGGAGTTCTGCTTGTAAGCCACGAACAGCGAGTCCAAAGACATCGCGGACTGTTCGGCGGCACGCTGTCCCTGGGCCGAGATTGCCTGGCTATCCTGGGCAATTGCGCGCATCAACCCGATCGTGAAGGACCGGTCATAAGCCTTTGCATTCAACTGTTGAGCAAATTGCGCGGCGACGGCTGCAGCCCGATTCGCAGTGGAGCTGATCTCTTGTGGACTCCCATTCAACTGGCCGAGCAAACTTGCCAGCTTCGCCACGTCGGCATCTAACTGAGTCGCCAAGTCGGCATTGGTTTTTCTCGCGAGATGGCGGAACACGACATAGCGAGAGTCATTCCACGCCGGCACTCCAGGCTTGCGCCCGGGATATCCCAGTTCCTGTCGCCAGCTATCCTCCGGCTTGGTCAGACTGTGATGGCAAGCAAAACAGTCCAGTTCCGCGTACTCCGGCCAGGTTGTCCCGCTCGTCCGACGGGCCAGCCGTTCCAACCCTTTCTGCAGTTGCACGGCTTCGCCGACTCCCCACTCTTGAACTCCCCGCCAGCCGTATTCGGGCGGCTGGTTCCAATGTTTCGGCATAACGGCACTGAATAGATTGAGTTCGAAAGTCAAGTCAGGGTGCCCGGCAGCGATCATTTCGTGGTCGACGAATTTTTCAGCCGTACCCAGATGGCAACTGAGACAACGCTCGCTCCGCTTGATGAGATCGCGGGTATCGAACATTCCGAGTTGGAGGGATCTCTCGTGCGGCCAGCCACGAGTCGTGTGCGGGCCGAGCCACCCTGAGGCGGGGCCATGGCAGTTTTCACAGCTCACGCCGTCAACCAACTCGAAGGTCTCCGCCCGCTGATCAACGGGAACCGACAGTGCGTGACATGCAAGGCATTTCTGCGCCTGGTCCGGTCGCCCGATGCCGAGCAACGTTCCAATCCGCACCGACACCGCGTTCGACAGAACTTGGTATGCCCGCGCGTGCTTATCCTGTCCCGCCCAGATGCTGTACTCGTTTTGTGAAACGCGGGTGATCTGCTTCGGCTGGATGCTTCCGTGACAGGCACTACTCGCGCAACCGCCGGGACCGTTGTACTTGCCGGCTGGGGCATTTTGAGCCAGGACGGTTGGCGCCAATGCGAGGCACACCACTACTTGCCACGCCGAGTTCGCTGCCTTGCTCATGGCTTCTTTGACGTCGATAAGGATTCCGCGCGTGATCGTTGGCGGCGGCTTGGCTGTTTTTACCTATTCTGCACACTGGAATCAATTGACAGTTTGGTACGTGGCCAACACCGCCGTACAGGTACGCTGGTAAGGCTCGTGTCCCAAGATCGGCATTCCCCGGCACGAACCGTTGACGATAAGATTCTTCTCAATCTCTGAAACTCGCGAGGCTAAGGGGACACTAGCGCCTTGTTCGACCAACTCAGGGCGATCCAGCAACAGTTTGGATATTTGCCGGCCGATCAGTTGCAGCAACTCGCTTCCAAGATCAACGTGCCGGTCAGCCAGATCCACACCGTCGCCAGTTTCTATCCGCACTTCCACCTCACACCGCCTCCCCGAGCCGAAGTGAAAGTGTGTGCGGACATGAGTTGCCACCTGCGCGGCGGTCGAGACCTGAAAGCGTCCTTGGAACAAGCGTTTCGCGGAGGTAGCCCGGAAGGTATCTCGATTCGCGATGTCTCCTGTCTCGGCCGCTGCGACAAAGCACCGGCCTTCTCCCTGAATGACTCCATCTACTCCAATCTGGAAACACCGAACGCATTGGTCCTCGTCCGCGATGCGCTTGCGGGTCGCCAACTTCCGCCACAGGCGCGGGACCACCCGGGGACACCGGTGCTGTCCGACCCCTACAGTGGTTCGCCGAATTACTCGGTGGTTCGTCGTTTCGTCGAAACGCGCGACTGGAGCGGCATTCTCGCGACCCTCAAAGCGAGCGGCCTGCGAGGCATGGGTGGTGCGGGATTCCCCACTGCCAGCAAATGGGAAATCGTCCGCAACGCGCCGGGCCAAGCGAAATACATCGTCTGCAACGCAGACGAGAGCGAACCGGGCACCATCAAAGACCGGTTCATCCTGGAAACGGTCCCTCATCTGGTGATCGAAGGCATGATCACTGCGGGACTCGTCACTGGCGCCCGCCAGGGAATCCTCTACATCCGCCACGAATATGAGCAGCCCAAAGAAGTCCTGCGGGAGGAAATTGACCGCTGCTACCGCGCGGGACTCCTCGGCAAGAACATTCTAGGGAGTGAACTCGCGTTCGACCTCGAGATCTTCGTCAGCCCTGGCGGCTACATCTGCGGGGAAGAAAGCGCCCTGCTTGAGGCCATCGAAGGCAAGCGCGCTGAACCCCGTAACAAGCCTCCCTTCCCCGGCACCAACGGTCTATGGAACCAGCCGACCGCCATCAACAATGTGGAGACATTCACGTTTGCCACCGTGATCCTCGCCCGCGGTGCGGACTGGTTCAAGGCGCAAGGGAAAAACGGATCGGCTGGCATGAAGTTCGTTGGCGTCAGTGGGGATGTAAACCGGCCGGGAGTTTTTGAAGTCCCCATGGGCACAAAATATGCTGAACTGATCCACGAGCTTGCCGGCGGAGTTCTGGAAAACCGAAAGCTACTCGCCTTCGCGCCTTCCGGCCCCTCTTCCGGGTACCTCCCTGCTTCCATGGCGGACCTCCCGCTCGATTGGAACGCAGTGGCGGCAGCCGGGTCCATGGTTGGCTCGGGAGCGATCGTGGTGTGTGCGGAAGGGCGCTGCATGCTCGACATGGCGCTGAATGCCGTGCGCTTCTATCGAAATGAATCTTGCGGGAAGTGTGTCCCCTGTCGCGTGGGCTCGCAGAAGATGGTTGAGATGCTAGCCGGCTGGACGGAGGGGCGCTCATCGAGCACAGACCGTCCATTGCTCGACGAACTCTCGACCGCCATGAAATTGACTTCGATCTGTGGTCTTGGGCAGGTAGTTCCGGTTCCGATTGCATCGGTATTGAAACATTTCCCTGAAGTGGTCGAAGAGCATCTCTCCGCCCGGCGCTGCTCGGCAGGCGTGTGCTTCCGCAATCGAGGAACGGCATGAGTTCCCCTCCGGCTCTCGAAGTTCAGCTGACGATCGATGGCGTAGCTGTTTCGGTGGCTGCGGGCACGACGATTTTTGATGCGGCGCGCATTCACGGCATCGCGATCCCGACCCTCTGCCATCAGCAAAACGAAAATCCGGTGGGAGTATGCCGGGTTTGTGTTGTCGACGTCGGCCAACGCGTTTACGCAGCCTCTTGCATCCGTCAGGTCGAACCGGGCATGTCCGTCAAAACCTTAACCGAGCAAGTGCAAGCCGCGCGTCATACACTGATCGAACTGCTGATGTCGGACCATCCGGCGCCTTGCGCGCGGCAGCAGCATTCCGGGGACTGCGAACTGGAGCGACTGGCAACCGCCGCGGGCATCGATCAGCCTCGTTTTCCGCGCCGCGCGACTCCCCGTGGAAGAGACGATTCTTCCGCCGTCATTGCGGTCGACCACGAGTCTTGCATCCTGTGCGACCGGTGCATTCGAGGGTGCGACGATATACGGCACAACTGGGTATTGGCCCGCCGCGGGAAGGGCTACCAGGCGGGCGTGGCCTTCGACACCAATCTGCCCATGGGAGAATCCTCTTGTGTTTCGTGCGGTGAGTGCATGGTCTCCTGTCCTACGGGCGCTCTCACTAACAAGCGAGTGGTCGGCACGGAACTTGGTTCCGGCGAAGTACTCGATCCCGCCGAACTACTGCAGCTGCCGATCTTTCAGAACGTTTCCGGCACGTTTCTCGAACTGAATCAGAAAGCAGTCGTGAAACGGAACCACCGTGCAGGCGAAATCATTTGCCGAGAGGGCGACTACGGCTCGACCGCGTTCTACATTCTGGAAGGCAAAGCCGAGGTCTTTCTCTCCAGCCCGATGGCTCACGTCCGAACCGAGGGCAGCAGCAAAGGCTTCTTTAGCACGTTGAAAAGCATGCTCAGCCCGCGGGAAGAGCACCGCAGGAGCGAAGAGTCCGACCGGCCTTACATCCCCATCGACGCTTCGGTTGATCTTCCCTATGACCATCCGATCGCGGAGTTGCACCCGGGTGATCTGTTCGGTGAGATGACCTGCATGAGCTACTATCCGCGGTCGGCTACCGTGCGCGCGAGCACCGATTGCGTCATGCTGGAAATGCTGCGGAACGTGCTCGACATTTTGCAGCGCAACAAGACTTTCCGGGCCCAACTGGAGCGAAATTACCGCGCTCGGGCGCTTGACTCTCACTTGCGCAGCGTGCCTATTTTTGCCTCTCTGACTAAAGACTTCATCGATCACCTCCGCGATCGTGTGGAATTGCTGCGCTTCAACCCCGGACAAGTCATTTGCCGCCAGGGCGACGCAGCCGACAGCTTTTACCTGGTGCGCATTGGATTTGTGAAAGTCTCCGAGGAGCGCCCGGGAGGCGAACTCGTTCTCGCTTACCTGGCTCGTGGCGGGTATTTCGGCGAGATCGCGTTGCTCAGCGGTAGCTCGCGCACAGCTACTTGCGCGGCCCTGGACCATGTGGAGGCAGTGCGTATTTCGCGCGACGACTTTGAGCTCATGCTCGAGCGCTTTCCTGACATTCGAGGCCGCCTGGAATTGATCGCCCGGGAGCGCCTCGAAGAAAATCGCTTGCGCCTGACGCAAGTGCAAAACCTGCCCGTGGACCAATTCCTTGCGAACGGTTTGATGGAGGCGCAAAGCCTGCTAGTGCTCGATCTGGAACGCTGCACCCGCTGTGATCAGTGCGTACGAGCGTGTGCCGACGCCCATGACGGAGTGAGCCGCCTGGTGCGCGAGGGACTGCGCTTTGACAAATACCTGGTCGCCACCTCCTGTCGCCAATGTCGTGATCCGCTTTGCATGGTCGGTTGCCCGGTCGGTTCCATCCGCCGCCGTGACTCCCTCGAAGTCATCATCGAGGACTGGTGCATCGGGTGCGGCCTGTGCGCCAACAGCTGCCCCTATGGCAACATCAACCTGCATCCATTTCCGGTAGACCTCGACGACCCGGCGCATCCGGGACGAAAGGTGGCCAGCGTGCGCGTGAAGGCCACGTCCTGCGATCTTTGTCATGACCACTCTGAACCCAGCTGTGTTTATGCCTGCCCGCACGATGCGGCTCATCGTGTGAATCCTCCCGAATTCTTCGCTGGATTACTCCACCAGTCCAGTCCGCTGAAGAGGTGACGTTTGCTGATTGACCACACTCATCGCAAATGGTTCATCGGAAGCGTCGCTGGGTTGGCGGTCGCCACCGCGCTCTATATTCCGTATGGTTTGCAATCGTCGCAGGGCCCCCGCGGCGGCAGCGCACTAGGCTTGGTCTATGGCATCGTGGGTTTTGGGTTCATGCTGTTCGCTGGACTGCTGGGGCTGCGCAAGAAGTTCCCGGTCTGGCGGGTGGGCCGGGCACAGACTTGGATGCGAGGCCATCTGTGGCTCGGATTTGTAAGTTTCCCGCTGATCCTTCTGCACGGTGGCTTTCACTTCGGGGGGCTTCTTACCCGTGTACTGATGTGGCTGTTTGTCCTGGTGTTCGCCAGCGGTGTTCTCGGCGCGGGTCTTCAGCATTTCATGCCACGTCTCCAAACGGCGCAGCTTCCCCTGGAGACGATCTACGAGCAAATTGATCGCGTGCGCGGGCAACTTGGGGAAGAAGCGCGGAACCTGGTGGAAGAGGCTTGTGCTGCGCTCGATGGTGAGGTGTCAAGCGCGAGCGCGCGTCAGCGGGCCACGGCGGCGGCGGCTGGGGCAAACTGGGACGTGACCGTGGCAGCGGGCCTCGATGCCGATGAGCAGGCGAGCAACGAATTGCGCCGATTTCTCAGCGTGGAGGTTCAGCCCTACCTGGCAAGAACGGGAGCGCGTGGAACTAGGATGGGCGATGCCGCGCTGGCTCAAGCCATGTTCCGGCAACTGCGCGTACTCTTCCCCCCCACCTTGCACTCGTGCATCGACGATCTCGAAAACATTTGCGAAGAAAAGCGACAGCTCGATGACCAAAACCGTCTTCACAAGATCTTGCACGGCTGGTTGCTCGTGCACATTCCCTTGTCCTACGCGCTCCTGATCCTGGGCACTTGGCATGCCGTGGCGGCAGTGAGGTTCTGAGGCGATGCTCCGACGCACGCGCACAACCAAGAAGCTTGCTCGTCGGATCGACCTGCAGTACTTCTCCCGGCCGCACCCTTTTCGGCGCTGGCGTTTCTGGCTGTCGGTCGCAGTCCCGACGCTCGCTCTCGGATGGCTGCTGACCCAGCGAGCCCAGGGAGGGCAAAGGGTTTACTCGAGCGGCCAACTCTCTCGATCGCACGCTGTCTTTACACAGCAGTGTGGCCTGTGTCACGTCACCCGCGCGGGAACCTTTTTCAAGGAGGTCACTGACCAAGCGTGCCTGACCTGTCACGACGGGCCGGTGCACCACTCGAGCCAGACGTTCTTCCCCAATTGTTCGTGGTGCCATGTGGAGCACAAGGGAGTCCAGCGTTTGTCGGCCACCTCGGACGCGGGTTGTATTCAGTGTCACTCGCATCTTCGCACGCGAGATGGTCAACCGCGCTACGCCGGTTCGATTAACGGATTTGATCGCAGTCACCCGGAATTCTCGCCCTTGGGTAAGGGCAAAATCGATCCGGGCCAGATCAAGCTGAACCATTACCTTCACCTCCAGCCCAATCTTGTAGGTCCTGCGAACCAACGGGTGCAAATGACCTGCGATGACTGTCATCGGGCCGTCAATGATGCCAGCGTCTGGCCGTACGGCGCACCAGACCAAAACGCCACTGTCGAACGGGCTTCCATCCGGCCGATTGGTCTCGGTGCGTACATGGCCCCAGTTCAGTTCGCCAAACATTGTGCCGCGTGTCACTCGCTGCAGTTCGATCGGCGCTTTGGTAACGAACAAGTCCCGCACGATCGGCCCGGTGTCATCCACGCTCTTCTGGCCAAACGATTTGCAGAATATGTGGCAGCTCATCCGGCTGCCGTCCACGAGGTCGAACCTCCGAACCGGCAACTGCCGGAACGCGAACACATCCAGCGGGTGGCACGCGATCGCGCGGAGTGGGTGCAGTTCCGCGTTGAGGATGCCGAATGGGTGCTATGGGCGAAGACCTGCAAACAATGCCACGTTCTCAATTTCGGAACTGGAGCTCTGCCTGAAATAGCAAAATCGAATATCACTCCGCGCTGGCTGTTTCATGCTGAATTTGATCACTACGCTCATCGCATGATGTCGTGTGTGGCCTGCCATACCCGCACGCTCGAGAGTCACGACACCGCCGATATACTTCTGCCCGGGATTGCAGTGTGCCAGCAATGTCACAGGAAAGAAGGATCATCCAAGGAGGTCGCGGAAGGTCGCTGCTTTGAATGTCACCAGTACCACGACTGGAGCCGAGCCAAACGGACCAACGGACGATTCAGCATCCACGAACTTCGAGGAACCGCCCAGCTCACCTTGCCGCAAGAACAAACGCCAATCTCTCACTGAGGATTTTGTGCGCTTTGACTCGTGCGGGCATGAGGCGTGCCGGGAGGAGCGTCGGTCACCGTGTATAGGTTGCCGTCATGAAGAAATAAGCGTTCCATTTCTTCTCGATTGAACGGACGAGCCCCACGACGTCCGAAAACCGCCAATTGATTGCCACTTTCGTCGACGGCGCGATCGCGATCAATCCCTTTGGAAATTGCGAGCGCCGGACCCCGCGTACGATAGCTCGCAATTAATTTCGGCGTGGGCTTGGGACTGAATCCACTGAAAGCCGGGTTGTCGACCGGGGAGAAGAGTTGCAAAACATGTAGCCCGTTTTTTCCATCGGCGACGTACGCAAAGAGGCTGGAGCTCACCATGCCCAGTTTGACATCGGTGGTGTCATTCAGCCGTCCGTCGGCATTGAAAACCTGGTCGAGCTTCGGGCGTTCTGGGCGTTCCACGTCCACGATTGCCAGTCCTTGCCGCCCTCCCGCAACGTAGGCGTATGTGCGAGCCACGTAAATGTTGCGGGCGTCCTCCAAAGCAACGGATGCGCCAGCAAGGGGCTTAGGCTGGTCAAGATGGGTCACATCCAGCACCTTCAGCCCCTGGTGGTCTACGACAAAGGCGTAGCGAAACTGAACCGCAAGGCCGCGTGGCTCTACGAGAAACGGTGCACCTATTTCAGCCGTTACGCGAGGCTTCAGAGGATCGTTGAGGTCGATCACGACCAGCCCGCGATCGCATAGAAGATACGCATACGTTCCGGCAATGGTAACCCTGCGAGCCCCGCTCAAAATCCCCCCGGGATTGAAGGCCAGCGCGCGTTCGAGGAAATTGTTGGCTGGATTGCCGTCGAGCAGTGTACCGACTCCGGGGCTCTTGCCCTTCAGGTTTGGATCGCCGACGATGACCAGCCCTTCGTACTTGTCGGCGACATAGAGAAATCCGTACATAAGGTGGATGGCTTGCTCTTCGTTCTCCTTGCGGTGAGAGCGCAAGGGGTCGACACTGAGAGTGGTTGGGGTTGCGACCGCCGTCGCGTATCTGGTTGGCAGGTAAAAGCGCTGCCCGAGAGGCGAGGTAGGCGCGGTCAGCATGCGTTGCGAAATATCTTTATTGTCAACGTTCGCGATGTCGAAGATTCGCAGGCCGCCTTTGCCCATGGCCGCATACAAGTATTCGCCGCGTGTTTGCACGTCCAGGACCTCAGACCCGGAATGCCGGTAAGCCTCTTTCAACTCTCCCTGGTTTCGAAGGTGAGCTGTGTAGTCTGCTGGGTAGGCAATTTTCTGAAAATCACTTCCGAGCACCGCTGGCGGCTCGTCATGCTCGGTTACAGCGACCGCTTCGAACCCGAGCTTTCCTGTGGCCACAAACAGGTACCGTCCCACGAAGTTCATGAAGTTGGTACCTTGCAGCAGGAGTTGCGCCAGCCATGCGTTATTGTCGTTCGCCCGTGATACATGACAGTCGCTACATTCCTTGGTTTCCTTCGAACGCACGGTATGCGGCACGAAGGTTGAAAATGCCTGCCCGCTGAAACCCTCTGCTGAAATCGTCTGCTGCTGGTAATAAAGCCAATCGCGATCGCTGTTCTGCGAGCTGACCAAAACAGCACATGCCGACCGCACCGGAGCCACGCGATGCCCGGTCACAGTCCCGTCGATTCCCAGGGTATAGATATCGTCGCGCAGAACCTGAAAGTTGTATGAGGTCCAGTTGCGCGTGGTCAAGCCCTCATTGTGCAGCATCGGAGTCTTCTGGTTCGCAGTCATGGAGAGATGACAGCCATAGCAGGTCGGCGCCCACGACGAGTGGCAGGCATAACAGGTCATCCGGTTGTTCTGGTGCGCGAGTTTGGTTTCGTCGGTCGGGTCTCCCCAGGTCTGGCCATCCCGCTCGAGAGTTTTGGCTACGCGCGATTTCTCGCTGTAGTGCTCGTTCCCGGGGGTGATCGTGTCCAGCACCTGCACGATCTCCCATGCTTTGTCCTTGTCGAGCATCGAGCGCTGGTACAAACGGCCTTCCTTCCAGTAAAAGCGCCGTTCGTTCCATGGTGTGCGCAGGGCAGCCAGATTCGTCCCATTCGTGGGCGCCGCGGTTCCCGAAGTCGTCAGGGTTGCGTGCTGCTGAATTGTGCCGTGGCAGTCCACGCAGTCAATCTCGACCGCATTGCGCGTTTCCCCGTACAGCTTTCCATTGCCATGACTATCCTGTTCAAAGTGGCAGTCGATGCAATGCATTCCTTTTTCCAGATGAATGTCTTTGAGATGGACCGCCTTATTGAACTTTTCCGGGTCGTCGAAGGAAACGGCGTGGTCCTGAGCGTCTAAAAGCACGCCCTTGCGATCGTGCTTGTACACGGCGCGGAAGATCCAGCCGTGGCTGTGGAAGTCGGCGAATTGCGTGTCCCTCAGCTGATGATTGAATTCCGGCGTGCCGGTTTTCTCGAGGAACTCCACATCCGACCACAAGCCGCGAATCGCAGAGCGCTCCGGATTCCGCGCCTGGATTCGGCTTTGTTCCGTGGGACCGGGATGCCTTTGCTGCGCCGGCCACATGTTCTTGCCGTCCATCTCGTTGTCCCACCAGGTGTACCCAAAATACGTACTCACCATGTTGGTCCCGGGGTGGATGTGACAGACGATGCATTGGCTCGACGGAATCGATCGCGTGAACTCATGACGAATCGGGTGGCCGGATTCGTTTCGAGGGATGGTCGGGTCCTGCGTAGCGCTTTGTCCCAGGTTCCCGTAAGTTGCAAATGATCCCGAGTGTTCAGCCGATCGGTCATTCGCGTAGATCACGTGACATGCCGTGCAACCGCTGGCTCTGTAGTCTCCCGGCTGCTCGTTCGTCCCGGGGAACGACAATAACGGATCAAGCAAACGAGTTTTCTGCAAACCAAGGAACACGGGATCGGTCCGAAGCTCAGTTCCCAAGCCGCGTTCGCTGAGCTTGATCTCGGGCTTGCCGGGGTCTTCGTCTGGATCAGGGTTGCCGATCTCAGGTCGCTTTCGACCTCCACGCTCGAATACTCGGAGCACGTTTCCGGGCTGAGAAATCTCCCAGCGTTCCAGGGGGAGGAGAACCGGCAGGACTCCCTTCTTCTCGGTCTCTTCCGCCGTCGGAGGCGGGAAAGTCATCAAGCGCCGCGGCTTGCCGTCAGGACCGTAGCTCTCTCCGAAGTGCGGGGTCTTCAGCGGAAAGGCGCCGTTGTTATAGAGAGCCGCCCCCCAGAGCATGGCACCGTGGGTCATCATGCTGGTCTGGACTTTTCTGACCTCTTCCGTGTGGCAACCGGAAGACCCGCATGTCTTCTCGGCTACACGTAAATCTCCAGGATTTACAAAGCGAATGTAGTCCCAATCCTCCTGTAGCCACTCGGTGTAGACGCGCTCGGGATTCCGGGATGCATCGTTGTCCAGCAATCGCGGCTTGGGGTGAGCCCGTCTTTTCACCGGAAGCGATTCCGGGGAATTCGACGGCGCCCCCCGATTGCCTTCAACATCAGGGTTGCCACCGTGACAGTCCGTGCACCCGAGGCGAACTGTGTCGGTAGTGTGCATTGTTGGGCTGTCGCTAGAGGTGTGGCACGTCAAACAGCCCTTCGACTTGCGGCCTGCTTCAGATGAGGACTGCAGCAGGAGAACATCGGGCTGCTGCGTGGTCCCCGATTGCGCACGCAATGAACCTGGAATGGCAATCGCTGCGAGAGATGCTCCTGTCGCGAGCCTCAGGACCGCTTTCCGCCAGGCAACTCTTAGGTGTGAAGTGGTCGTTTTCAAAACTGAAACCGAATATTGGTAAAGAGTGAGAACAATACCTGCCCGTTGTAGATCTGCTTCAGGCCTTCTCCCGGAACCATTGCCGAGGCGCCGCCTCGGAGCACAATGTTCTCACTGAGGGGTGGACGGTATTCCACGCCCGCCCCGAAATCAGTGCCAATGCTGTGATCAATCGGTCGCTGGAACAACAACAGTTCGAGCGGCTCGGTACGGTCAAAACGCAGGTAGTTGGTGTTCACAAAGGCGCGCAGCTTCGGTGTCAGGGTAAAATCCGCGCCTAGATTTACGAGGATCAATCCGGGATTGACGAAGTTGGCCTGGCCTTCCTCTTTGTTGGCGCGCAAACTCGGAAGTAGGCTGGTGGGACTCACCAACGCGATCCCCGTCCCCGTGAGGCGGATACCTTCGCTGTCCCAGAAACTGAAATCTGTGCCGGCAAAGTGCGGGTTATCCACAATGGAGTCGAAACCACGCGCGGTACCATCGGTGCGAGACGAGCCCGAACGGCTGCTTGAATCGCCCGATGAGTAGAAAAACGACGCCCGGTATCGGACCCAGTCTCGGTCCATCGAAAGCTCCAGCGCGCCCATGCGGGCGTTGATATCGACGTGCCGTCCCGCGATGGCATTGAAATCGTCGTGCCCCAACGCTTGGTAGAACGCGTGGCTCAAGTTGAGCCTTCCGATATGGCCGTTGCTCGCCCATCCCAGGTAATAGGCTTGGATGTTGTGAGTCCTGATCGTTCCGTTGACAACAACTCCTCCCACCGGCGCAGGGCGCACGAGAAATCCGTTGTCATCGAAGTGGAGACTGCCGTTGTCGCGGTTGTAGTGAAAGCTGAACTCGGTGGTATATCCCTTGGTCAGAAAATCTTGGAGGTAGACGTTGGCTACGTAGACTTGCTGTCCGCGATTTTGCAGCGTGTTAAGACCGCTGTTGGTGTTCTTCTCGAGAAAGTAGAACCAAGCCAGATTGTAAGCGTACCGGTTCGAACGGAGGTTCCCGAAAATGCGAACTCCGGGTTGCTCCTCGGAAAACAGGAAACCTCGGAAATCACTTGTGAATTGTTGAATTCCAGCGCGTAGGGAGACGAAATCGTAGTTGGGGCCAAGATCGTGCAGCTTTGCTTCAACGAAAGCTTCCTGAACGCCCATATGGGTATCGAACCTATCGGTTCCCTTCCGCGGATCCACATTCACGATGCCCCGCTCTTGCGTGTGCAGGAAATTCAGGCTGACTTCGGGGGTGAAGCGAATCCGAAAATCGGCGGGACGAAAGCTGGTGTCCCCGCGAAAGAGATCAAAGGAGAACCGAAGATTCTCTACTGCAAGCGCCTGCTCCCCTCGACCAAAAAAGCCGCTACTGCCCAGATCAGCAGAATCAAGTCCACTGGGCACCGGCAGGCGGCGGAGATCGATGCCAGTTTCGCTCCTCCCCGTGAAATTGAGGAACCAGCGCTGCCCGAAAATTGGATAGTCTCCCTTGAGCTTGTTGCGATTAAACGGGTCGTACCAATGTCCTTTCACGTACGGAACATCGCGCTGCTGGGCGTAGCGCTCCCATTCCGGAATCGTGACATTCCACCGGTCCGGATGCGGAGCAAAGTTTGCCGAAGAAGGTGGTACGGGTCGTGCCGCGCCGAGCTCCAATCCAGTGATATCGGGAGAAGGACTACGCGATCCCGGATAAGCTGCCGCAGGGCTGGAGGGCCTTACGGGAGTTCGCTGCGTTCCCGGCATGCCCGATGGCCCTTTGCTCTCCGCACCACCCTGTGTCAACGCCCGCATCCTGAGTTCGAGATTCTTGGGACCAGCCTGGTTCAGGTCCACCTCGAGGATGAGCAGGGTCTCAAACTCAGTCCGCGTAAGCGTGAGCTCATAGACTCCGAGCTGCATCTCACGCAGACGAAAAATCCCCTCGGCGTCCGTGACCGTCGTGTAGCTTAACTCTCCCTTTCGGAGCTCTAACGCCACCCTTGGGACCACTCGTCCCTGCTGGTCGCGGACAACGCCCTGTAGGCTCACCGTATTCGCTGGAATGCGCTCCGGAATTCGCCGCTCGGTTTGACTTTGGGAGTTTGGCATCTCCAACTGCTGTGCTTGAAGAACCACGGTGAACCCGTGGAACGTGCAAAGCAAGAATGCGGACCAGAACATCCAGAAAAAGATTCGCGAGAGAAGCCACCGGGACACACGCCCGCTCATCCGCACCCTTCGCACCTTACGTTGACAGTAATGTTTCTCTTGGTACCACAGCCATAGTCCGTGTGCAAGATAACTGCTTCGCGGGACTTTGGTTCGTCAACGGTATCCACAGTTGAAACAAATCGGGGCGCCTTGCTTGCTAGACTTTCATGAACTCTCGAAGGAAGCGGGCTCATGCCTCAGATTGCTGCAGAAGCGAACGGAGAACCGATCGGCCGTCCCGGCGATCCATGCGTCATGGTCATTTTTGGGGCATCGGGCGACCTGACCCGACGGAAGTTGATCCCGGCCCTTTACAACCTGGGGAAGCACCACTTGCTATCACGAGAGTTCGCGGTGGTGGGCGTCGCGCGCGATGCCATGTCTACAGAAGATTTCCGAGCCAAGCTCAAGCAGGACCTCCAACAGTTTGCCGACGTCGAACTCGAGGCGGACTTGCAGGAGTGGTTCGAACGTCGCATGTATTACTTGACCGGCGAGTTCGGTGACTCGGCCACCTTCCAGCAATTGAAGGATCTACTAACGAAACTGGACACCGATCACGCTACCCACGGCAACTATTTCTACTACCTGGCGATCGCGCCCGATTTCTTTGGTCCCGTCGTGGAGCAACTCAACACGGTCGGGTTGGTAACGGAGGAAAACCATCACTGGCGGAGAGTGATTGTCGAAAAGCCGTTCGGGCGTGATCTGGACTCCGCTCGCGACCTCAACAAACAACTACTCAAAGTCGTCGACGAAACGCAGATCTACCGTATCGACCACTACTTGGGGAAAGAAACCGTCCAGAACATCATGGCCCTGCGGTTCGCCAACGGAATCTTCGAACCCATCTGGAATCGTCGCTACATCGACCACATCCAGATCTCGGTGGCAGAGACGGTCGGCGTCGAGCAGCGCGGAGGGTACTACGACCGCGCCGGCGCCCTGCGGGACATGGTTCCGAATCACATAATGCAGTTGGTCAGCCTCACCGCCATGGAACCTCCGATCTCATTCCAGGCAGACGCAGTGCGCGACGAGCAGGCCAAGATCTTGCACGCAATCCAGCCCCTGAGTTCTGAGGACGTGCTCAGCCGTACTGTGCGCGGCCAGTACGGGGATGGGGACTGCCTGGGGCAACACGTACCGGGCTACCGCTCTGAGGCAGGTGTGCCCCTGGACTCACGTACCGAGACCTATGTCGCCATGAAGCTGCAGATCGACAACTGGCGCTGGGCCGGAGTTCCCTTCTACATCCGCACGGGAAAGCGATTAGCGGCGCGGAACACGCACATCGTCATCCAGTTTCGCCAGGCTCCATTCGTCCTCTTCCGCGACACTACGGTAGAAAATCTGATGCCCAATCAACTCGTTCTCCACATCCAACCGGAAGAAGGGATTTCGCTGCGCTTTGCCGCTAAGACTCCGGGCCCGATCATGCGGCTGGGAACCGTCGACATGGACTTCGAGTACGCTGACTACTTCGGCAAACAGCCCAGCACCGGCTATGAACGGCTGCTGCACGACTGCATGGTGGGCGATGCGACCCTGTTCCAGCGCGCCGATATGGTCGAAGCGGGCTGGAGTGTCGTAAGCCCGGTGCTCGATGTCTGGAAGGCGCTGCCGCCTCGTAGTTTTCCCAACTATCCCGCCGGGGGATGGGGACCGAAAGAGGCAGAGGCCTTGCTCGAACACGACGGACGGCACTGGAGAAACTTCGAGAAGTAGGATCGGCTACTTCGTTTTCATCACGTACACGCCGTCCCAATCGGGATCGGGCGCCTTCTCCATGAAGTCCAGCGCGCGCTGCAGGAAAACTTGCGTGGGGCCGTCATCGGGGTAGGACGTGAGAAGAACTCCGAACTTGCCTGCAGCTTCCTGCCATTCCTGTCCGCGGTAGGCGCTCATTGCGTCGTCGAAACCTTTCCGCAGCGCGGCGTAACTCGCCCTGTTCTCCGCGACGTCCAGGACCTCGTATATTCCAACCGGCTGTAATTTCCCTTTCACCCGAATCCTGTCGAGGTCGCGACACACGAATTGATGAGCGACTTGCCGGTACGTCGCTTCGCTGATGACGAGACGCGTCCGGTATTCTTTCGTCATGCCTTCCAACCGCGAGGCGAGGTTCACATTGTCTCCCATCACGGTCCAGGCCAAGCGTTTGGGGGAGCCCATATTGCCGACATTCACCGGGCCGGTATTCAGGCCGATACCGATTGCGATGCGCTTGCGGCCCTCGGCTTCCCACTTCGCGTTCAGGGCGTCGAGATTGCGCACCATTTGCAACGCGCAGCTGCAAGCGCGGAAAGCATGGTCCTCCTGAGGATACGGCGATCCCCAGAACGCCATGATGGCGTCGCCGATGTACTTGTCGAGCGTGCCCAGGTTTCGAAAAAGGGTATCCGTCATCTCACCCAGATATTCGTTCAGCAGATGAACGAGTTGGTCCGCCGTTAGCCCTTCGGAGAGGGTCGTGAAACCGCGGATATCACTGAACATCACGGTCAGTTCTTTCGTCTCTCCGCCGGGCCGAATATATTTTTGCGGATCCTTCTCAATCAGCGCGATGACACCGGGAGACAGGTATTGAGAAAATGTCTTCCTGATCTTTCGTTTCTCGCGCTCCTCGAAGATCATGCGAAAACTGGTGATGGCGGCGTAGTTCGCCACCAGGGTCCCCGCCGGAATCACGAAGCTGAGCCAACGTCCCCAGTGGGCGAAAGCGAAATACACAAACCATCCGAAGGCTCCTAGGACCAGCAACAAAGACAGAGTTGAGTACAGCGGAGGCACGCGCGCGAACCACAACCCCAGCCCCAGTCCAAATAACAAGATGAAGACAAGGTCCATCACTTCTTCGCGTGATCCGCGCGTAAGGAAACTTTTCCCCAGCTCGCCGCTGTGCAGGAGATTGTCGATGATGTTGGCGTGCACCTCGACACCCATGTACGCCTCTCCACTCTGAAGGGGTGTATTGCGAAGATCCCCAATCGCCTTGGCCGTGGCGCCCACCAGAACAATTCTGTCCTTGAATGTCCCGGGCGGAACCGCGTCATTCATCACGTCCCACATGGAGAAATGAGAGTAGGTTTCGTACGGACCCGCGTAGTTGATGATGGCCGTGCCGTCACGCGAGGGGCGAAGGTCATGCTGGCCCAGCTGAATCCGTTCCAGACCGTTCTCGGCAATGTAGGCAGCAATGCCTTGGTCCGGGATTTGCTCGAACTCGCGCACGACCTGAATCGCCAAGGACGGGAAAAAGTCCTGGTCACGATAGCGCATGACGAGCAGTGCGTGTCGCAGCGTTCCGTCCGGATCGGGGTTGATGTCGATGAAACCATACGAGGCCGCCGCTTCGGCGAGCCGGGTGATGTTGGCTTCCGCGCCGGCGGCGACTGTCCCCCCGTTCTCAACCCAGGCTTTGCCCAGGTCGAAGTCGCGGCCGTCTTTTGATTTTACCTTGAACACCTGGGGGAAGGCCTTGGCCCAGACGATATTGAAGTACTCTTCCTCAAGCTTGGGATCCGCATTCTTAGCGCGTTCAGGATCAAGGAAGAGATGCCCCAGTACCACATGGCCAGATCGCTTCAGGGACTCGGCAAAACGCATATCCTGATTGCTGGCAGTTTCCAGTTGCCTGATTTTCTCGGTGACGGCCGGAGGGCTGGAGGCTCCCAGTTCGTCCTGCAGGCGATGGAGGGCCTGGGTAGCCGAGTTGGTCTCCGGAGTCGGGAACGTGGCATCAAAAGCAACCACGCGCGCGCCATCGACGGCGAGCTTCTCCACTAACACGGCGTAGCTCTTGCGGGGCAGGGGAAAGGACCCGACGTTTTGGAGCGTCCGCTCGTCAATACCGACAATCACAACGCGCGGGTCGTGCGCTCGCTGACCGCGGATGTCGAAGCGCATGTCGAGCAGTCGCTGCTCGACGTTCTGAAGAAAGAGGAACCCGGCACCACGGTTTCCACCGATGCCGGAAAAGGCAAATAGAATCAGACCCGCCGCGGTCACGAGCACGGCCAGAGCGATGTCTGCCTGGCGAGTTGACACCCCGCCCAGCCACTGCGACCAGCGCTTTGGGTGTCCCTTCATCTAAAACCGTGCATTAGAACCCGAGGTTATTCCAGACCAGGGAGAGATGTAGACGATCTTTGCAGAATCGTCCGGCCGCCGCCTACGGGCACACTCCCGTCTTGGGATTTGGCTGGCACCCCGCTGGCGCTGGAACGCCGCCACCGGAATGGAGTTGGGTGATTCCCACGGCCCACCCCGTGGCAGCGGCGCCAAGCCCGATAATCAGATTGCGAACCAGATGCGGGTGTGGTGCCGGCGCAGGACCGTCCGGCAAATTCGTGTCTGCCATGCTCGCTTGAAGTACCTCAGGAGGTGTGGGATTCGATTGGAATCCACCGGGAGGAATCTCAGTCCCGACGATGACCATCTGGCCCGCCGCCACCGCGATGCTACCGTCGGAGCCCGACTGGCCGGAGTTCCGGACGATCTTGGCGCTCCCCAGAGGCGTTACCGTGACCTGCCCGGAGTAGCAGATCACCGTCGTCCGATTAGATTCGTAGCCCACGTAGAAATCTGTACCGACCACACCGATCACAGCGTTGGGGGTCTTCATTTCAAATTTTCCATTCGGCTGTGTGATCTTGACCACCTTGCTGCGAACCTTGCCGAAATCCATTTCAAGCGACGTTTGCTGCGAAGCCGCATCGTGCTGGACAACTCTGAGTTCGCTGTTCGACCCCACACTCAAGATGGACCCGTCGGTAAGCCCCGCTCTCACGCGACCGGACTTCTCCGTCTTCAGCAAGTCGTTCCAGTCCAGATCGTCCCTCACTTTGGCGGTCTTCGCATTGCGTGTGGCCGCTGGAATTAGAGCTTTGATTTGTCCCGCATGGCCGCTGGCGACCTGCTGACACAAAGCCGGGAAGGGCGAAATCATTAGACAGAGTGCAGCCGCGATCAGCCGTTGGAGCGAATTCAAGTGAGGTCTCCCTTTAGGTCCAAACGAAATTCGAGGGTCTGACTCGAATTCTGCCAGAGCATGAGCGAATGTCAACGTTACCGACCCTTGGGAGTGATCACTCTGGTTACACGGAAGTCCCAGCACCGTCGTTCTTGCAGAGAACCCGTATTACATTTCTGATGCGGTAAGTTGTGGATATGCGTACGCCCGTCGTGTCGCAGGCTGGTCAAGATAAAATGACAAGCGCCCCTCATGAGAAGTGGCCGCTCCTGCCCAGTGCCGTGGCGCTCGTGTGCCTGGTGGCAACGCTGATTTCCTGCAATGGCGCTAGCTCTCCGTCCGCCGTGCCATCACCCTCCGGGGCGGTTCCTCTTTCCGCCGCTGACGTTCAGCAGATTGTTCAGAATGCCGCTCAGTCGGTGAACACTCCCCTGGTGGTCGCCGTTTCCGACCGGGCAGGACACATTCTCGCCGTATTCCAGACTTCAGGCGCACCGGCCACAGCCACGGGTAACTTTGGCGCTAGTGTAGACAGCAACGAGCTCGCGGTCGCGCTCGCCCGCACAGCGGCCCTCTTCAGCAACGACCAGGCCCCCCTCTCCAGTCGCACCGTGCGTTTCATCAGCGGCATCCACTTCCCACCGGGAGTCGCAAACGCACCCGACGCCGATCTGTACGCGATCGAGAACACGAACCGCGGCTGCCCACTCAATGCCAGTTTTAATCCCGGCGAGTCAATCAGTCCGGCACGTTCCATTGATGGAGCGAACACCGGCCTCGGAATCATCACGGGCAAATTGGACCCAAAGGACAGCGATCCCACCTCCGTCAATCCCGGCGGTGTGCCGCTCTTTAAGAACGGCCATGCGGTCGGAGGGATTGGCATCGCGGGACCTTCGCGAGACATCGCAGAGTTCGCAGCCTTCTCGGGTGCATCGCAGTCTGGCCTTCTTCCCACGGCGGCACAATTGCCTGCTCCGGGTGTGGTCATCATTGGCGGAATCGCTCTGCCCTTCGTAAACCAGACTAGCCTGCCATCCGGCGTAGGCCCGGGAAGCGGCGCGGGGACCTACATCGCTGGACCTTTCGCCGGAAGCAATCCGCCGGAAGGGGATCTTGTTGGACCTGCGAGCGGAACGGGTGGGCTCAGCCAGTCCGACGTTTCGGCAATCATCAGCCAGGCGGTGGCAACTGCGCAGATCACACGCGCCGTGATTCGGCTGCCTTCCGGTTCCGCTACGCGCATGACGATTGCAGTGACCGATCTCGATGGCACCATCCTCGGTCTGCACCGGATGCCCGACTCCACCGTGTTCAGCATTGACGTCGCGGTCGCGAAGGCGCGGAACGTGATTTACTTCAGCGGTCCATCTGCCTCTACCGATTTGCCGGGCGTACCCGGTGGTACCGCTGTCACGAATCGCACGATTGGTTTTGGAGCGCAGCCGCTCTTCCCGCCTGGAATCGACGGCTCGAACCTGGGTCCGTTCTTTAATCTGTTCCTCGCAGATCTGGCTCATCCCTGTACGCAGGGATCTCAACCAGCCTCTGCGAACCAGAACGGAGTGGTGTTCTTCCCGGGGAGTCTGCCCCTGTACAAGAATGGTGTCCTGGTGGGCGGGCTGGGCGTCAGCGGCGATGGCGTTGATCAGGATGATTACGTAACCAACGCCGGCGCTCAAAACTTTGCCGCTCCCGCTGCGATCCGCGCTGACCAGGTCGTGATCGACGATGTCCGTCTTCCGTATCTGAAGTTTCCCCGCAATCCCACCGACTAATCCGCATTCCGGCTTCGCCGAAGATTGCCGGAAGCGCGGGGTGCTCTCGACTGTTGAGGAATGCCTAATCTTCGATTGTTGCGGACATCGATGTTCATCGATACTCATAAGGACGATTACTTTCGACTGCCATCAGGACACGTGCGAGTTGTGAACTAGCGTGCACTTGTGACGGAGCACGATCGCGGGTAAGGTCGACCCAATGCCTGAGTGATGCATTTCAGACGCTCAGCTCCAGATTTGCCGCCGCTTCCCGCGTTAAAGCTTCAATAACTTTGCTCAAAGCTGTGTTTGGCCTGCGGGCCAGACCAAATGTGAACCTGCATCCTTCGTCCCCCTAGGCCTCGCTTCGCGCCAAGCGATGCCGAAGAAAGGAAGCACCAGTGGAGCAACTCAGATACTCTTGTGCATTTCACTCCGCGCGGGCCCTGGCGGTATCTCGAATCCAATCTCACCCTGGAGGTCGGCTCGGGAGAAAATCGCGTCTCTTTTTGTGGTGCGTTGTCCTCATTGCATTCTCTGTTATCGGTTTGTCTCTTCCTGCCCACGCTTTCCCCGGCGGGGTCTCCGGTTACTCCGGGAAGAGCGGTACGACTTGCACCTCGTGCCATAGCTCGGGCACTACGCCGAGCATTACTCTGACCGGTCCCACCAGCGTCACCTCCGGATCGACCAACAGCTACACCCTGACGGTCGGCGGTACCGGGAACGGTGGCCTCGACGTCGCAGCTTCGGCGGGGACTTTCACGGCCGGGACCGGCACGCAAGTTCTGAGTGGCGAGATCACCCAGACCTCTGCCACTTCTACTCACAGCTGGACCTTCAGCTGGACTGCGCCCACGGTCACGGTGACCACGACCGCTACGCTGTACGCGGCGGCTGTCGATGGCTCCGGCGGAGGCACCGGAACACTTCAACAGGCGATAACCGTGACGGCTGCGGCTCCCGCTCCTACGCTGACCGTCAGCCCAGCTACCTTGTCATACAGCTACCAGAGTGGCGGTACCACGCCGTCCGCACAGAACGTCAGTGTAAGCAGCAGTGGATCGGCGCTGAGTTACACCGTGTCCACGTCGGCCACGTGGCTGACGGCAACACCGAGCGGTAGCACCCCGGGCACCGTGGCGGTGTCGGTCAGTCCCTCGGCACTCGCGGCCGGCACTTATACGGGAACCGTGACGATTACAGCTTCGGGCGCCTCGAACAGTCCCAAGACCGTGGCTGTCACCTTGACGGTCACAGCCCCGGCGGTATTGCCGACGTTGAGCACTAGTCCATCGAGCCTTTCTTTCACCTATCAGATCGGTGGCGCGACACCGGCGGCGCAGCCAGTCAGCATCACCAGCAGTGGCAGCGCTGTCAGCTTCACCGCAGCAGGTTCCGCCACATGGCTGGGCGTCACACCCAGCAGCGGCAGCACGGCTAGCAGTGTGAGCGTCTCGGTCAATCCGTCTGGATTGGCCGCTGGAACCTATTCGGGCAACGTGACGATCACCTCGTCCGGCGCATCGAACAGTCCGAAGTCCATTCCTGTAACCTTGACCGTGACGGCCGCTCCATCGGGCAACCCCTCGTTCGCGATCACGCCGGGCAGTCTGTCCTTCACCTATGCTGCCGGCGGTGCGACATCGGGTAGCCAGAACCTGGCGGTTACAAGCACAGGTACCGCACTGAGCTTTACGGCCGCCGCCTCGGGCGGAGCGTGGCTGAGCGTCAGCCCGGCCTCCGGCTCTACGCCGTCGACGGTGAAAGTCAACGTCAACCCAGCCGGGATGGCCGCCGGCTCCTACAGTGGCACCATCACCCTCACCTCAACCGGCGCTTCGAACAGTCCGCAGACCATAACGGTCAAGCTGGCAATCACCAGCAGCACGGGATCGGGACGCCTGCGCGTCTGGCCGCCCAGAGCGGTGACCTTTGACTACCAGTCAGGCCAAGCCAGTCCCTCGGCGAAGGACATTCGCGTGACCAGCAGCGGTTCGCCAATGACCTTCACGGCGGCTGCGCACGGTGGCACTTGGCTCTCCGTGACGCCGTCGGGAGGCACCACGCCCGGGAGGCTGAGCATCTCCGCGGATCCCACCGGCCTGGCATCGGGCACCTACACAGCCAACATCCAACTAACGGCTCAAGGCGGCACGGGTCTTAATGTGCCCGTTGTGCTCAAAGTCGTATCGAGCAACGATGGCGGTGGAGAAGGCGGCGATGACGGGAGCAGCGGTGGCGGAGGCAGCAGCGGTAGTGGAGACGACAGCCTCCATGCGTGGCCGTATGCCTACGACCCCGCCGGCTCCAACTCTGTAGCCGCGACCTGGGTCGATGGCACAGGAACCAGCTCCACGACCACGGTCGATTTTCGTCAGCAGGGTCTCCTGCTCTCGAAGACCAGCGCCGCGTCCAGCAAGGCTCAAGCTGGGGTCGAGATCCGGAACGTTGAAGGCATTGGCCTCACCGAACTGGGCTACGACATCCGGAACGGCGGCCAGTGTACGGCCACGAGTCCGCGCTTCGTGGTGGTCACCAGCGACGACGTGGTCCACAAGATCGGGTGCAGTACGGGCTTATCCCAACCCGCTCCTGCGGCAGGATGGAAGCGCCTGCGCTTCGATCCGGCGAACCCGGCTCAAACCTCACCTGCCATCCAAGCCGGAAGCAAGGTCAAGAGCATCTACCTTGTTCTGGACGGTGGACCGGAATCCGGGACCAGCCTAGTCGTCCTGGATAACATCGATATAAACGGTGCGCTAATCGGCAAGCAATAAGCCGAAGCGTACGAAAAAACCTCGGGCCGGTCAGCTACGGTTGCTGTCCGGCCCGGACCATTTTTAGGAAACAATAGCGAGACCCGACAGGACCCGATGTTCCCCAGGCCCCACACGCTGTGACACCTTTCCCCAAAAGTCCGAACACTCGATCCGAAACTACTACCGCCAAGCCAACAAGAACCAATAGCCCTTGCCGCTTTTCCTCCGCCCATGCTGTACTAAAGGAAGGAGTCAGTTGCCTCGCGTTAGGTTCCCATGAGTCTGATTGTTATGAAGTTCGGCGGGACGTCGGTCGGCAGCGCCGAACGGATTCGTCAAGCCGCCACCATCGTCCACCGGCATGCCCAGCGCGGCGAAGAGGTTGTCGTCGTGGTGTCGGCGCTGTCCAAGGTGACCGACCTGATTCTCAGCGTTCTGAACGCCGCTCGGCTCGGCCAGCGTAAGGCAATGGAGGAGGGTCTCCAAGAGCTCAGGACCCGTCATGAACAAGCGTTGCGAGAACTATGTCGTGGCGAGAATCTGAAGATGGTTGGCGCTGAGGTTCAGTCGACTCTGAACCGGCTACACGATTTCTGTTCGGCGCTCCTGTTATTGGGCTCGGCAACGCCTCAGGTCATGGACATGGTGCTACCCCTGGGAGAACAGATCTCAGCACGACTGTTCACAGCCTGCCTGAATGAGTTGGGGGCGAAAAGCGGCTTTATCGATTCCGCCCGCGTTCTGGCGACCGACGACAAGTTTGGGGACGCCAGCCCCGACATGGAAACTACTCGCCGCCAGTGCCAGGAGGTGCTCCGGCCACTCGTGCAGCGGGGCGAGATTCCCGTGGTCATGGGTTACAGTGGGGCGACCCACACCGGACAGGTCACTACTCTGGGACGCGGCGGCTCCGATTATTCCGGCACCATCCTCGGCGCCGCGATGGACGCCGACGAGGTGTGGATCTGGACTGACGTCGACGGCGTGCTTACTGCTGATCCCCGCGTGTGCCCTGACGCAGTCACGCTGCCCGAGATCACTTTCGCGGAGGCCATCGAGCTTTCCTACTACGGCGCCAAGGTGATTCATCGAAAAGCGATCTGGCCAACGATGGAAAGAGGAATTCCAGTCTGGATCAAGAACTCCTTCAAGCCTGAGGTTCCCGGCACCAAGATCACGGCCTCTGTTCCTCCCAGCAATCGGCCAGTGAAGGCCGTGACAGCAGTCACCCAGGCATCCCTGGTCACGTTGACAACAAGGCGCGACATCCATTTCGCCGAGATCTTCGGGCGCCTTTTTCTCCGCATGGGACATGAACACGTCGACGTCTTGTTCTCTACCCAGTCTTCATCCGAAGATTCGCTAGGCCTAGTCCTCAGAGAAGCCGACACGGAGCGAGTGGTCCACGCACTCCAAAGGCTCTTCCGCACTGAGCTCAAACATGGAGTCCTGAATCCGGTCGCCGTGCACCGAGACATTGCCGTGATCGCAGTTCTCGGATCTGGGATGAAGGGCACGTGCGGAATCCTGGGGCGACTGTTTTCCGTTGTGGCACGTAACAATGTCAGCGTAATCGCCGTCGCCCAAGGAGCGAGCGAATTGAACATCTGCTTTGCGGTCACAGCCTCGCGGGTCGACGATGTCGTACGGGCCGTCCATCAGGAATTCCTGGGCCCGGGTAGCTCGAGCACCGCTACACAAACGGACTGACGGAGGCACGCCGGCACTATGAAGCAAGCACGGGCAGGAATCGTTGGCTTCGGTACCGTCGGTCGGGCCACAGCCGATATCATCGCGAAGCACGCCGATCTAATCGCGCAGCGGAGCGGTGTGCGCATCGACGTAGCCGCCGTTTGCCGGCGCTCCGGAGTATCGGCCCAGGAGACTCCGAAAGGAGCGCACGCTTATGCCGACTGGAAGCTGCTGCTGCAGGATCCCAACGTCGACGTAGTTGTAGAAACGATGGGAGGGACCGGCGAGTCGCGCCAACTGGTGCGCGCCGCCCTCGAGAAGGATAAGCCGGTAGTCACCGCCAACAAGAATCTGCTAGCCGAATTCGGTGACGAACTCTTTGCGCTGGCCGCCAACCGCAACTTGCCGATCGGGTTCGAAGCCAGTGTCGCCGGTGGCATTCCCATTCTGCGTGTCATCCATGAATCTACGGCGGGCGATCGTCTGCGCTCCGTGCACGGCATTCTGAACGGTACTGCCAACTACATCCTCACGCAGATGGAAAGCCGAGGCATCGAATTTGATGAGGCGCTGGCGGAAGCACAGCAGTCCGGCTTCGCCGAGGCGGATCCCGCGTTTGACATCGACGGGCAGGATGCGCGCGACAAGCTCTGCATCCTGGCTCGCATGGCCTTCGAAGGACGTTTGAGCGTCGCGCGCATACCCACCTACGGCATCCGCCAGGTGCGGGCCATCGATATCCATTCCGCCAACCGGCTCGATAGCACGATCCGCCTGGTGGGCTCGGCGGAACAGACCGAGTCAGGGTTGGAGCTCTCGGTGCGGCCCTGGCTGGTTAGCCGCCGTTCGATGCTGGCGAAAGTCGAAGGCGTGAACAATGCCGTGTTCCTCGTTGGGGAGAAGATCGGGACCCAGATGTTCTATGGCCGTGGAGCAGGGGGCGACGCCACCGGAGCGGCGGTGGTATCCGACCTGATTGAAATATCCCGCGACCTGGCCGCCGGCCAATTGAGCGCAAAGAATATCTCTGGCTTCTTGAATGCCCGGGAACTGGAACTCTGTACTGATCCTCGCCCCGTGGCCTGGTATCTGCGACTGACCGTTAAAGACCAGCGCGGAATTGTCGCCCGGGTGGCCGAGGTCATCGCTCATGAAGCGATCAATATCGACTCCCTGGAACAGGAACCCCACCTCCCCAAGGACCGGGTTTCCTTCGTGATCACGGTCGAGCCGGTCTCGGAACCCGTAATTCGCCGGGCCATTGAGACCATAGATGCCTTTGATTTCATGGTGGAACCTGTCTTCCTGCTACGCATCGAGGAATAACGGTCAAGGGTCCGGAAGCCGCATTCCGCCAGAATGTCCTTGACGGAATCCGGCGGAACGGTTACAAAACTTGGGAGAGTCTGGGTAAACATGCTGACGGTCGCGGCCAATCCGACACGAATTAAGCAGGATTTGGTTTCCCTTCCGCTCGAACTTAGCGTAGTCGTACGAGTACTTGTAGGTACCGACTGCAGCGGATGATGTGACCCTCAGCCAAACTTCTGAACGGGCCATCATCCGGCGAGGATGATGGCCCGTTCGCGTTAACGATCAAATTTCACCAAGTTCAGACGTACAGGAAACAGGAAGGCACCATGACAAAGACCGGAGCGGAGATCCTTTGGGAATGCCTGGAACGCGAGCGTGTCACGACTGTGTTCGGCTATCCCGGCGGCGCGATCTTGCCCGCCTATGACGCCCTGAAGCACAGCAAGATTCATCATGTGCTGGTGCGCCACGAACAGGGCGCCACCCATATGGCCGATGGTTATGCCCGCGCCAGCGGTGAAGTTGGAGTTGCCATTGCTACTTCAGGACCTGGTGCGACCAACATGGTGACGGGCATCGCAACCGCCATGCTCGACTCCTCTCCGATCGTCTGCATCACCGGCCAGGTCGGCAGCAAGTTGATCGGCTCCGACGCGTTCCAGGAGACCGACATCACCGGTGTCACCCTGCCCATCACGAAGCACAACTACCTGGTCACTCACGCGAGTGAAGTGGCTCGCACGATCCGCGAAGCATTCTACGTAGCGCGTTCCGGCCGCCCTGGCCCCGTTCTGGTGGACATCACCAAGGACGCGCAGCAGACTTCCTGCGAATTCGATTGGGAGGCGGCCAAGCCGCAGTTGCCGGGCTATCGACCCGACCTCTCGCCGGCGCCTGAAGAATACGAGCAGGCGCTCGAACTCATCCGCAACGCCAAACGCCCGGTTATTTTCGCGGGCCATGGCATCATCATTTCAGGAGCGATGAACGAGGTCCGCGAATTCGCCGAGCGCACCGGGATTCCCGTTGCCCTCACCCTCCTCGGTCTGGGTGCGTTCCCGGCTTCCCATCCCATGAATCTCGGCATGATGGGGATGCACGGAGAAGCTTGGGTCAACCACACGATTCAGGAAGCCGACTTGTTGCTGGCGTTTGGCATGCGCTTCGACGACCGGGTTACGGGCAACCTCAAGACCTATGCCCCAAACGCGAAGAAGATCCACGTGGAAATCGATCCGGCCGAGATCAACAAGAACGTCAAGGTCGACGTCGCCCTGGTTGGCGATCTGCGCGAAGTGCTGCATGAACTGCTGCCGCACGTCAGCTCGGTCGACCGCAGCGAATGGCTGGACTATATCGATCGACTCAAGGGCGATGCCGCTGTCCGTGACATCCAGAACCTGCCCGATAACGGCCACCTCTACGCCGCGCACGTGATCAACGATTTGTGGAGGGAAACGCGCGACGCCGACTCCATCGTGGTCACGGATGTGGGACAGCACCAGATGTGGGAAGCGCAATACTACAAGCACGAGCGTCCGCGGTCTCTGATCACGTCTGGGGGCTTGGGCACCATGGGCTTTGCGCTCCCAGCGGCCATCGGCGCGAAGGTCGCACGCCCGAACTCGGAGGTGTGGGTGGTGGTCGGCGACGGCGGATTCCAGATGACGATGTCGGAACTTGCTACCATCGTCCAGGAAAACCTCAAGGTCAATATCGCCATCATCAACAACGGCTTCCTGGGCATGGTGCGGCAGTGGCAGGAGTTCTTCTACGAACGTAACTATCAGGCCACACCGTTGCTCAATCCCGACTTCGTCAAACTCGGCGAGGCCTACGGGATTCGCAGCATTGCGGTTACTCAGCGTTCCGAAGTTGTACCCGCCGTGCAGGCGGCGCGCCGGCATGACGGCCCGGTGCTGATGAATTTCAAGGTGGAGCAGGAAGATACTGTGTACCCGATGGTCGCCGCCGGAGCATCCCTGCACGAGATGATCCGGCGTCCCAGTCCGATCGTGGAGACGGCGACCGACGAATGAGTCCTCCTATGATGAATACCTTTGTTGTGTACGTGGAGAACAAGCCGGGAGTCTTGACCCGGGTCGCTTCCCTGTTCCGACGTCGCGCTTTCAACATCGACTCGTTGACGGTGGGCCGGACTGAGAAGCCCGAGGTCTCGCGCATGACGATCACTGTCGACGCCGATCGTGACCAGGCCCGGCGCATTGAGGCCAACCTCTACAAGCTGGTCAATGTGCTGCTCGTCGAGAACATCACTCATCAGCCCGCGATCATCCGCGACTTGGCGATGATTAAGGTAGCCGCGACCCATGACGCTCGCTCGCACGTCCTCGAGCTGGCCAGCGTATTCCGCGCCCGCGTCGTCGACGTCGCCCCCGATTCCCTGACGATCGAGATCACGGGAGCAGAGGACAAGATCGACGGGCTGCTGGAAGTGTTGCGCCCTTATGGCGTCCTAGAGATGGTGCGCACCGGCATCGTAGCCATGCGCCGCGGAAGCAAGTCGAGCGCGGTAGTGTCGTCCGGAAACAGCCTGGCGCACATGGCGGCTGACGACGATGTTTCCCAGTCGGTGTAGACCCCTTAGAGGGGCTCACCCACTAGAAAATAAACTTCAGCCCGAGTTGAATCGAGCGCGGTCCTCCCGAACCGACGGCGGGGTTTGCGGCCGCGATGTCGGGTGTGGCACATCCACAGCCAAAGGTTCCCGGCGCCCCCGGATCGTTTTGCCCGTAGCCGTTCTGCCCGCCATAGGGGTTGGCGAAGTTGGGGTGATTCAGAATATTGAAGAACTCCGCCCGGAACTGCGCCCGTAGCCGCTCCCCAAAATGGAAGTTCTTGGCCAGCGAGAAGTCCAGGTTCTTGAAACCCGAATCGGGGAAGATATTCCGACGCATACTGCCGAACGCTCCGGGGTCGGGGGGCGTCATCACCGAACTGCCCTTCTTGTAGCAACCAAAGGCCTGAAGTTGAACCACCTGGGCATGGGCCGTACATGCGGGGTCGTTCATCGCATAGGCTGGATCCGTGGGTCCAAGAGGATCCGAAGCAGGAGGGGTCCCCGCCAGCAGATACGGAATCGAAATCGGACCTGATTTGAAATCGTCCGGGTTTCCAGAGAAGTTCCATCGCTGAGGCGTTGCCTGTGGCGGGCTGACCGGCAGTCCGCCGAGGCCGGCGATATCCGTGGTCAAATCGATCGGCCCCCAATATTGCGGACTCGCCAAGGTCGCGATCGTATTGATCTCCCACCCCTCCAGCATCTGTCCGTAGCCCTTGGTCCCAGGAATTGCGTACGTCAGAGAAAGAGTTAGGCGGTGACGAACGTCGAAATCGCTGTTGCCATATTCCGCCGCTAGGTTGTTCGAGTTCTGTGGCAATCCGTACCCGGCGCCGAAGTCCCAGTTCGCGCCGACGTCGTCAAGAGCATGGGAGTAGGTGTAACCAGCGACCATGGTCAGGCCGTGAAAATTTCGCGAATTTAAGGTCGCCTGGAGACCGTTGTAGTTCGACCGATAGACGTTCCCCATTTGAAAGATGTTGCTCAGGTAAGGAAACTGTTTGTTGTAGGGTCGCGTCGTCTGGTCGCCCAGCGGTGCTTGCTGGTTGATGTCCCGAATTCCGGTCAGTCGCGAGCCGTGGTTGCCTACATACGCCAGGTCGAGCGTGAAATTGGGAGTAAATGCATGCTGCAGGCTGAGCGACCAGTTCCAAACATAAGGCGCTTTAACGTTGCGGTCCACGCCCATGATGGCGCAGGGTTGCGCATTCACGGGATCGCAATTCAGCTTGCTGTTACTGAGGTTGCCATAAATCGGGCCATTGTCCCACGGCGAAGTGGGATCGGGGAAAATCGTCAGATTGCCGGTTGTGATCGTTCCCCCTGCTGTATCGCCTGCGGCGTCAATGACAGCTCCGGTTGGAACGCTCGGCAGGCCGAAACTGTTGTCAAAAGCCAAGAAGGACTGCCAGTTTACAGTCTCGTACATCAGGCCGCCACCGCCCCGGACCACCGTGTTGCCTTTGCCATTCATATCCCAAGCAAATCCAAAACGCGGCGCGAAATCTTTTCGGTCAGGATTGTAAATGCTGCCAATTTGCTTACCCGCCTGCACCATTCCCAGGGTTGGATCGAAGTTGCCGAGTAGATTGTGCGCCTCAGAAACTACTGTGTTGACTTCGTAACGCACTCCCAGGTTCACCGTCAGCGTCCGGGTTACCCGATAATCGTCTTGCACGAATCCCGAATACGCCCAGTTATGCGATTGCCGTCTCGGATCGCCCGTGAGGACGGATATTTTAAAAGGGGTCCCGGCGAAGAAATCTTCCAGTGGGGTTGTATTCAGGAACGTCTGGTGTGTGGGGTCGGTCGGGTCGAGCGTGTTGGCCCCCAGGAACGTGATGCTGCCCCGGGCATTGCCAAACGCGCCGCCGCTGACATAGTTCCGATGGATCGAGGCGCCGAACTTGATCGCATGTTTGCCGGCGGTATACGACAGGTGATCGATGAACTGAGTGATCGAGTCGGGTCCCTGGAACTTCGGCCACTTGAAACCACCTAGCCCCGGGAAAAAATACCCTGCGAACCCGATACGCGGCAGTCCCCCTGTATACGGGCCCGAAACCCCAGTGTTCAGGCCATACGTTGAAGCGGGCACGTTGAGATCCCCGGGCAGGGTAGGTTGGTACAGGCGGTTGTAACCAAAGCGTGCTTCGTTTACCAGTCGGTTGGTCGGCGTCCAAACCCAACTTCCACCAACCACCTGTGCCCGCGTATGAATCTTCGACCGCCAAGCATCCTGGAGCTCCGGGAAATCCTCAACTGTGCCGGAGTTATTACCAAAAAAATACATCCCGCTGATCGTGTTCCGCTCGTTCAGGTGATAGTCAACCTTGCCCACGACATTATCGACCGTGACCTGATTGGGGAACCCGTTCACGATGTTGATGGTCGGGTTGTTGTTGGTCGGGAAACCCTTGCCGTTGCAGGAAACCGGCGGCCCCAGAGTGCAACCTGCGACCTGCAAGCTCGCCGGGCTTATCGTCAGACCTTCGGCCTCTAGGTCAGCAATCGCGTCCGGAATGCTGCCTCCGCAGTCACCCGAAGCGAGTAGAAGACAGTTCCCAGCGGTCGGCATGCTCACCATGGACGGGCTAGTGACGCCCCCGAACTGGTTTCCCACGTCGTAGCGTTGCCCCTCATACGCGGCAAAGAAGAACGCTTTGTCCTTAATAAGGCGCCCGCCGAAGGAACCCCCAAACTGCTCGAGCGACCTTCCGTTCTTTGGACTCGGGGTTTGAGTGTACGCACAGGGCTCCGCGGCACAGTTGAAGTAATTTCGAGCATCCATTCGCCCGTCGCGGCCAAAAGCAAACGCTGTTCCGTGAATTGAATTGGTGCCCGACTTCAGGCCAACGTTTACGACGGCGCCCGGCTTCCATCCGTATTCCGCCGGCGGGTGTTCCTGCAAATTAAACTCTTGGATAGCGTCGATGGGGAGGATTGTGGCCGAATCCCCGGCGATGCCGGCGCCGTTAATGATTCCCTGCCCCGAGTACGGCTCGCTGTTTAGCAGCCCTTCGATTATGTAGGCATTATCCTCAGCCCGTAGTCCGTTGGTGCTAGTGGTAGAGAAACCGCCTCCCGGGTAGCGGACAACCCCTGGACGCAGCTGCAGCAAGTTCTCGTAGTTGCGGCCACTGAGCGGCAGGTCATTGATTTCGTTGTTGCTGAGGGTTCCTCCTAACGTCGCTGAGGTCGTGTCGAGAAGGGGAATCTCCTCCGAGACCACCACCGTTTCCTTGACCTCACCCGGTTGGAGCTGGAAGTCCACCACAATATCCCTCGCCACCTCCAGCACGATATTGATTCTCTCGACGCTCCTGAACCCCTTGGCCTCGGCCCGCACTTTGTAGCTGCCCGGAAGCAGTTCCGGGGCGACGTAGGCGCCGGCCTGATCGCTCCTCAAGCTCCGCGAAACCCCGCGTTCCAGATCCGTGACAATCACCGATGCCCCATCCAGTGCGGCGCCCGTGGAGTCGGTAACACTCCCGAGTATCCGGCCTGTGTTCGTTTGCGCCAGAAGAGGATGACAAGCTAGAAACACTGCTGCCGCAGAAACTACGATCCAAGCGGATTTTCCTAGAGGACGCATGAGTCTCCCTCAAGAGCATGATGTGCGATTATCGACGGAATGTGCGGACAAAGCTAGGCTGAACCCCGGAGCCTGTCAAGTCTTCAATTCGACCCCTGCCCATCTGGTCTGGCAGCTATACCACTGGTTCTAGCGGGGAGTCAACCACAGTTTGCAAGTCGAGGTGCAAGACTTTGTTCCGATGCAGGGTATCGATAGTCCTTTGGGACGCGGATGAGCACGCCCAGGGAACGCTGGAAAGTCGGCCTCCCGTTGGCAGCTCGAAGGATGAGATTAGTGTCGTTGGGCGGAAACCCGGACGCCAACCGCTCACATATCAAAAAATACCGTCTCGCCATCGCCGCAAAGTCGAATCTCAAAGCGCCACCCCCCAAGGTGAGAGTTCTCCCGTTGGGCCATCAGCGTTTCTCGGCGGGGTTCAGGAACGAGGGCTAGGATGGGATCCTCTACATTGGCCTTGTCACCGGCGAAGTAGATTCGAGTGACCAAATGCTTGAGCAACCCGCGGGCAAAGATCGAGACATTCAGATGCGGTGCCTGCACCGTGTTACCCCGACCGGGCACCCGCCCAGGTTTGACGCTCTCAAACACGCAGCATCCCTGATCGTCCAGGGCGAGCCGGCCAAAGCCACGCCAAGTGGGATCACAGTCCGCGGGCGGGAGGTCATCGGGGTGGCGGTACCTGCCTTGAGCGTCGGCTTGCCACACTTCGATGGCCGCATCGGCCACCGGTAGACCATCGCCATCACGGACACTCAAGGTAATCCGCAGCCGCTCGCCCTTAGTGCTCTCCCCTGCAACCCGGCCCACCGACCCCTTGTCTGTGAGGCCCAAATGCAGGAAGGGCCCAGCGGTTTGTGAGGCGGTTGGAACCAGCTTCATGTCAGGACTCAAAAGGCGTTGCCTCACGACCACGGAGGACAATGTCGAAGCGATATCCCAAGGCCCATTCGGGCCGCGTGCTGCCCAGGTCGAAATGGGCAATGAGACGTTCCCTGGCTTTTTGGTCCGGGATCGACTGCGAGACCGGATCGATCGGAATGAGCGGATCCCCCGGAAAATACATTTGAGTTACCAGCCGGGTGGCGAATGCATATCCGAATAGTGAGAAATGAATATGGGCGGGACGCCAGGCGTTCTCGTGGTTACGCCAGGGATACGCACCTGGCTTGATCGTGACAAACCGATACCATCCGTCGGAGTTCGTCAGCGTCCTGCCAGCACCGGTGAAGTTTGGGTCGAGAGCAGCTGCGTGGTTGTCGTTGTGATGAGCGTACCTCCCGGCCGCGTTCGCCTGCCAGATTTCGACCAGACTGTTGGGAACGGGATGGCCGTCCTCGTCGAGGACTTGTCCGCTCACGATGATGCGCTCACCCACCGGCTCGCCGGGATGTTGCCGGGTCAGATCATTGTCCAGCTCATCGACATCCTCGTGGCCGTAAACCGGCCCGGTGATTTCCGACAACGTGTGTGGCAATACGATCAGCGGACTGGTCGGGGCGCGCCGCGTCGTAGAGCGGTACGGCGGATAAAAGTAGGGAGGCTGGGTACTTGCATCCGGCCGCCGATATCCTCTGATGTTCATCGACCCTTCCCCGTCGCTGATACCGCCCTGAGCAGCGGGATCTTCTCGACGTCTGGAGGCTGCGGCACCGATTGCAGGAACGCATACATATCCGCCAACTCTGCTTCGGCAGTGATCTTGCGCGTGTAGGGCGGCATCTGGCCAGTAGGTCGGCGAATGTATGTCAAGAACCCCGAGAACGAACCCGGACTGGGAGCGATGCGCGGGCCGGAGAGTGGGGATCCCTGCCCCTGTCCCCCATGACATTCGTAGCAACCGTATTTGTCGTACAGCCGCTTGCCGTTCTGCGGGTTGCCGTGCGGAAGAGTGTCTGCCTTCGGGATCGAGTCTGGATCTTGTGCCGCCGGCGGCAACGGTGCCATCGTCAACCATGCCCCCAGCATTCCGCATGCCAGCAAGCACTTCAGAACTGGTCGGGCAAAACGACTACCTGCTCTCGAGGCATGCTGCCGGAATCGACCGGAAGAAAGCGCCATGTAGGGTCCTTCTCAACTTCCTATCGAGGTTGTGTCACGACGTCGACAAGCGCTGGTTCCCCGCGCTCAACAGCCGCGATCGCGCGGCCGATCGCCGGTCCCAGATCCTTGGGGTCCGTGATCGGGCCTTCCGCGTACAGGCCCATGCTCTGCGCCAGTTTCGAAAAGTCGATGTTCGGGTGATCAATGGTGGTTCCGACGTGCGCGCGCTCCACGCCCCGGTTGTGCCGGTTTCCCATGCGCTGAAGATGCATAACTTCCTGATGATACGCCCGGTTGTTATGCATGATATTCAGAAGCGGAATCTGATGATGTGCGGCTGTCCACAAAACTCCGGGCGCGTACATCAAGTCCCCATCGCACTGAATGTTCACCGACAACCGGCCATGCCTCCGGTTGGCCAGCGCGGCACCCACCGCCGCGGGCGCGCCGTAACCGACCCCGTATCCCCCAGCACCTCCAATGAACTGGTAATGCTTGTCGAAAGCCCACAACCGCAGGGGCCAGTTGCTCATCCCGGGGGCGACGTCCGAAACCAGCGACCAGTCTTTGTCCTTGATCTGGCCCCACAACTCGGCCGAGAGCCTGGCAGTGCTGATGGGACTCGCATCCCAAGCATACGTTGCTTCGACGCGCGCCTGCTCTACGAGAACCTGCTGGGCCTCAGCGAGTTTCTTTCGTCGATCCTCGAAGACGCGTTTCCGATCGGACGTCAGCAGGGGCTTGATCGCCTCGATCAGGGAAGGCAGCGTTGCTTCAGCATCGGCAGCAATCGCCAGATCGACTTCCGGAAAACGCTGAGAGTCCTGATAGTTGCCCTTCATGTAAAGATCAGTCGCCGTAATGCTGATCAGTTTGGTGGTGCGATCGATGATCGACTGCGAACTGCGGTGCAGTTGGTCGCGATAGGAATGAACCACCCCCCAGAAGTCGGTGAGTTCGAGTCCGAGGATCACGTCCGCATTCGCGATCAGTTCTCGGCCGCGACCGGAATGATTCAGGTCGTGGCGCGTCGGAAAATTCATGCGCCCGGCCTGGTCGACCACTGGAGCCTGCAGCGTCTCCGCGAGGGCTACCAGGAGCGTCAAACCCGCCGGCGTGCGCGCGGTTCGGTCGACCACGATAACCGGGTTTTCGGCGCCGACCAGCAGTTTGCCAGCTTCGGCGACTGCCCCCGAATCTCCCTGGGGCGGCCTGGCCAGAGTCAGTTTGGGAACGCGCAACCCCGCATTCTCGGCCAGCGGATGTTCCTGGAGTTCGCTATCCACCACCAACAGAACCGGCATCATCGGCGGAGTCATGGCGATCTTGTAGGCACGCACCGCTGACTCTGCGAAATGTGGCAACGAGGCGGGCAGGTCGTCCCACTTCGTGTAGTCACGAACCATGGCGGCCGCATCCTGCACACTATGGTCCCATTCGACGCCTGGCCGACGCATGGTGGCGTCGATCGTGTTACCGAGGACGACGTAAAGGGGAACGCGATCGCAATATGCATTGAAAATGGCCATCGCCGCATGCTGCAGGCCGACGGTGCTGTGAGCAAACACCGCCATCGGTTTGCCTTCAATCTTGGCGTAGCCGTGGGCGATTCCCACCGCTGATTCTTCGTGACAGCACGTAATGAGCTCCGGAGCGCGATTTCCTCCGTAGTTGATCACCGACTCATGCAGGCAACGAAAACTCGATCCCGGATTGGCAGCGACATACTCGAGGCCCAGCGACTTGAGGACGTCGACCATGAAATCAGACCCGGGGCGATCGGTAGTTAGAACTTCAGCCTCTGACGGTTCCTCCACTTCGTCGGCACGCGACATCATCGGCGGTACAGCCGTGGCTGGCGGCGCCGGCAGCGCGTCGCCTGTTTTGCTCGCAACTAACGTCGCGACTCCCCCCACCGCGCCTTTTAGGAAGTTGCGCCGGCCCAGCACCGTTTCCTCGGATTCTGCCATGTCTCCCCGATCACTCCCCAGCTAGCTGGCTTGCTTGCGCACCCATCCGTACGACAAGTTGCTCCGCTCCGGGCCGGCGTTGAGGTAGGCGGTCTTCTGCTCTGACACCGAGTCACTGCGCCACTCCGCCTTCGCACCCAACTCCAAACCAAACAGTCGCGCGCTGTTTAGCCCAAAAATAGCTCGCTTGGTGGCGCCATCCGCCGCCCCCAGAGGGGTGTGTCCGTATTGCTTCTGAATGTCTTCGGGAATCTCCAACCGGCGCAGGGCTTCGATCTGCCACTGGGGAGAACCAAACCAAACTGAATCGGTTCCCCAGACAATGTGATCGGCTCCAAGACCTTTGACCAACATGCCCACCATCCCGGCGGCCAGCCGCGGAAAGGAGATGCAGCAACTGGCGAAGGTTGCTCCTACGTCTGCGTACACGTTGGTGACTCCATATTTCTGCGGGATCTCCACCAGGTCGGAAACCCAATCAATGCGCCCCGTCTTTTCGAATTGGGCGGCCCCCACGTCGGACGCGCCCTCCAACGGCGGACCACCCGCGTAACGATAACCCGCGTGGTAAATGAAAAAATTCAATTGCGGCCAGTCCTTCGCCGCTTTGCCAACATCGTCCACCTTGGCATATTGCTTCAAATTGGGTACCTCGTGCTCCATGCCCGGCGGATAGAGTCCCTTATGCACCGCGACGTTGCGAATGCCGGACTTCACAAATTTCTCATACGCCGGGTAGACCAGCTTCTCGTCGTCCATCCGCCATGGATATTTGCTGATCATTGGGTTGGTGTTGTCGCCAATGGTGTAGCCCTTCCAGCCTTCAGGCTTCAATTCGATCGCACGATCGATGTCTTCCAGCCAGCCCTGCTGTCCAGGCGCGAACACGGCATGGGTGAGCAGGCGTCGCGAACCGGCGAACTCGTTCAATTTTCGGCGTGCATCCGCTTTCATCTCATTCGTAAGGAACCAGTCGGTCGGAACATCGGAAGGAGCGCCGCTCAACAGCGCAACTTTCGTGTCGCTGTCGAGGAACATCTCTTTCACGTAGTTTCCAAATTTCAGGTGCTCTAGTGTCTGCGGCTCTCTCATCAGATCGGGATTGAAGCCGGCGCGCCCGGTCCATTCTCGAACTTTGACAAACAAGGTCAAGCGCGTGTCGTCGCGCAGGAAGTGGGTGTGAATGTCACAAACAAACTCGTCGGCGTATTTCCTGGCTCGGTCAGCCGCCAGTTCCGGCGTAGCCGCCTCCAATGGATCGACATCGAATACCTTCCCGTAGACCTTGTTCATGGCCAGGAATGCGGTTGCCATTCCGGCGGCGGTCTTCAGGAATTGTCTGCGCTCCATACCAAGCTTCCGGCCCATGCTGTCCGCAGAGTCCTTGATCAGCACTTCGACTTCCTTCTGCTCCTTGCTTTGATGACCCGGGAAGAATTCTCCGTTCGAGATCGGCTGAGTCGGAACTGGTGACTCGAAAGCATGGGTTTCGGCGGGATCCAGCTTTTTCAGTTCATCATCCGACAGAAACTCGCTCACTGCTTTTCTCCCTTGGTTAGGTTCAAGCGGAAACGGTTCGCTTCGCGCTGGCGCGAAGCGCGGCGTCGTAGAACACATCGTCGGAGTTCTGCACGCAGGGCAAATCGACGATCGCGCGACCCGAGTTCGTATCGACCACTACAAGTCTTGCTGGGGCACGACTCACCACGAAAAGTCTGTGCTCGGCCTGGTCCAGCGCCATGGGGAAATTACCATCCGAGGTCAATGGCCAGCGAGCAATCCTTCCCGGGTTGCGATCGATGACGGCGATTTCTTTCAGATCAGCAACGTTGACATAGATGTGGAGCCCCGATTTCTCCAGCTGGAACGCCTCTGGGTGCGCCCCAAATTTGAATTCCTGGGTGAGCCGTTGGTTGGTGTTCACGTCCACTATGGCGATCGCCCCCGCTTCCTCATCCCCGTAGCCCCGCCGCTCAGCCGCGTCATAGCGAAGGTTGTCGACGTGATCCCCATACTCGAGGGCCGCAATCGGATCGATTGAAGTGCCGTCATACATGTAGAGCTTTCCCTCATCGCTACTCACGAAAAGCTTATTGGTCTCGGGTGAGTAAACCACCCCCTGCGGCCTCGGGATTCCGGTGATGGTTCGCGCTCGCGTTCCCGCTGCCAGGTCAAGCACCTCTTCCCTATCGTTGCCGAGCACGGGAATGAACCAGCGGCCCTTCGGATCCAGGCCCAGATGATCGATACGTCCCTGCACATGAGGCAGGGGAATCGCTCCGGTCAAGACCAGCGGCGCGGTGGAGGGCTGCGCGAATCCCCGCGCCGCCAACCCGAGCATGACCCAAAGAGCCGAACGATATTTCGTCATCGTTTTGGAACTCGACTCATCCGTCTAGGTCGCCTTCTCAGCCGAGCATGTGCACGAATGTACGAGCATGCTCTTGCAGGATCGGCAAGAGGCGTTCGATCATCTCGCCTGCGGAAACGCGCGCGGCGTGGACGCCGATGTTGATCGCCGCAAGCACGCGGTTCTGGCGGTTTCGTACCGGCACCGCGATCGAGCGCAGTCCAAGTTCGAGTTCCTCGTCCGCCAGCGCGAATCCCTGAATCTGCACTCGGCGGATCATTTCGTAGAGCAACCCCTTATCGGTCACCGTCTTCGGCGTCAACGCTCGGAGTTCAACCCGATCCAGGTAGGCGGTTAACTCACCCTCCGGCAAGGCGGCCAACAGTACCCGTCCCATGGAAGTACAGTAGGCGGGCAGCCGGCTACCCACCGAGAGTCCCACCGACATCACGCGCTTCGCAGACGATCGAGCAAGATACACGATCTGGCCTTCGTCGAGCACGCTGAGCGAGCTGGACTCGTGAACGGCCTCCGTCACTTGTTCGAGAATCGGCTGGGCAATCGTTGTCAGCGAGGTTGAGGTAAGGTAGGAAAATCCCAGCTTCAGAACCCGGGTTCTCAGACGGTACACCCGCCCTGTGTACTCGGCGTAGCCAAGTTGCTCCAATGTAATGAGCAAACGCCGAACAGCGGCACGCGAAAGTCCCGTCTTACGAGAGATTTCGGCAACCGATTGACCCTCGGTGTGACCTTCAAAGGTCTCAATCACCTCAAGACCTCGCGCCAAGGACAGCACGAAGTTGGGGTCTGCCGGTTGCGCCCCAGGCTTCACATTCTCAGCCTCGAGGGGGCGCTGCATGTTCTGTGCCACGGAATTTTCAGGAACATGCATTTCGGAGACCAAGGGAAATTTCTCCACCGAATCGAGCGCGGCGATATTCGCACACTTGTATCAGAATGCGCAACTCTTGAAACTTGACACTTGGCCCGCTTGGACTATATCTTGGCCGCACAAATCAGCGATTATCGCACAACTCCAGTGATCCGCTGGGGGCTTGTCGAGTCGTCGACTGAGGTGGACTCGAAAGCAGGAGAGCGTCTTCAGCGTAGATGCTAGGGAAAATGCCACTCGGACGCGCTGCGGTTGCTAGGTATTCTCCGCCCCTGAAGAAAGAAAATCCGCGTACACTCAACCGCCTTGGAGAAGGCTGCCATGACCGTCATGCTCGAGGAGAAGGCAAGGAATGTCTAAGCTTCGACTGTCCCTTGCGTGCTGGAACTATGACCGGACGCGGGCTCTTCTGGAAGGTCGAATCCCGGTGGACGGAATAGAACTCACCTACCTGAACCTGCCGGTGGAAGAGACATTCTTTCGGATGCTGCGGCACCACGAGTTCGACGTTGCCGAGATGTCGCTCTCCTCTTACGTGATGTCACGCTTTGCTGATCCACCACCGTTCATAGCAATCCCAGTCTTCCCTTCTCGGTTCTTCCGCCACTCCTGTATCTACGTGAACCGGAACAGCGGAATCCGTGAACCGAAGGACTTGGTCGGGAAGCGAGTTGGGACCCCGGAATTCCAAATGACCGCCG